>Ga0325405_1007368_pt1 | contig 11088 bp, 10 predicted proteins | sample PopdelMetagenome_21_FD_205663 | JGI IMG/M metagenome (GOLD analysis project Ga0325405, IMG submission 205663) | Populus deltoides microbial communities from Bellville, Georgia, United States - Xylem-Control-R2 | ecosystem: Host-associated > Plants > Phyllosphere > Stem > Wood/Secondary xylem...
TTTGTAATTTATGCAGCCATACATAGTATTTTTTTAATTTAATTCAATTAATTTAATTTATATATCTATTTTTATTATTTTTTAATTGAATAAAAATATTATTTTAATAAAAAAATTTAGAAAATACAACCGAGTAAGTGTTCTGTCTTATGATATTAAATATTTTGATTTATATTTATCTTTTAATTTTTTTAATTTTTAATTATCATTTATGTTTTTTATTTATTAACATATAATTATTTATTTATTTAATTACATGTATACTTTTTTTAATTTTCACTTAAAAACCTTGTGAATATATAAACATGTTAAAAAACTTTATATATAATTTTTTTATTTGATAGAAAAATATCTTACCCACGTCAAAATACGAGTATGTAGTTATAATTAACCCTAATAGTTAGGGTTTTTAAACCAGACACTCGGAAACCCCCCCTCCCCCCGCCAAACTCCTCCCTTCAAATACCGCCTGAAAATCCCCTCTTCATCTTCGGAAAATACCTAACCAGAAACAACACATCGCCTAATAGCTCTAACCACACTTTGAATGCATGATTAAGCCGTACCGTATCGGGTTCCTGATTAGGAACCTGTCCCGATTTTCACTTCAAAGACTCGCTCCCTTCTCTTCATCGTCTGCTGCAAACCTTAGATTTTCGAATTCCTCTACGGATGAAGACGAGTTAGACGAAATCAATGATAGCGCAGTTTATCGACACACTATCTCAACCCAGCGGCCGTCCACCGTAGAATGGAAACCGAGCTTGGTGAATTTGGTTAGATTTATCGGTACAGTGGATCGGTCCCCGGTAATCTACAAAACTAAAGGCGGTGGATTTGGTTGTTACACTCTACTCTACGCAAGAGATCCACATGATTCGAATCGCTGGTTCAGGTCAGCTTTTAAAGGAAAGTTTGTTACTTGTTAAGCATATTTTGTGTCCCTTTAACTAAGAGTTAGGTTTTGTGAACAGGATTCTAGTGGAGACGTGGTGTGAAATGGCGAAAATGTGCATTCAACATGTAAAGCCAAACGATATTATCTATGTTTCGGGTCATTTAGAATCTTACCTCAGTTTTGACAGGACTGGAAATCCAAGTTCCAGTTACAAGGTACGCAATTTGAATTGTATTAGATTTTCGATGTGTCCACACTCACTGTTAGTTTGCATTGATACATCATTTAAACCTTTGATTAGTGCATGGAACTGTTAATGATTTATGATTAGTTATGGTGTGGTTAATTTTTTTTCCCTGCGTATAAGAAGATCAACACAGATACAACAGAGTAAAGGTTGAGTAATGTGCACTTAAATTAAATGTTTAAAAGGAACGATGATGGCGGTGTCTACTGATATTGAATTGATTATATCAGGCAGTATTAAACATTTTTATGTTTCTGAAGGGATTGAACCATACCAGTAGATTTCTATTCTAAACACTTTGATGAGTCAGCATAGAGATTAGCAAACACAGTCACACACCATTACATATGTGAGTACAGAATGATTTTTTTTTATATGCATGTATAGATAATTGCAAATGAATTGTGTTACATTGCACAACATAATCAACGGTCAGACTGCCAAAGCCTTGACGAACCAGAGTCAGAGACCTGCCTAAAATTCAAGGAACCAGAATCAATTGCTTGTCAAAAATACACGGAGCCATATTCAGGAGGTATGATTTTTTCTTTCATGCATTGCAGCTTATTTTCAAGCAAAGCCTATCTCCCACTCACCCGGCTGCTGCACAATACACAGCTGCATTAAGGTTACAAAGGGCTTGTAGTTCAATTAACAAGGGAGATGGTTTAGTTAGGTTGTTTCTTAACACATGACTTTCAAGTCTTTGGCATATCTAGGTGTCTGTCACTTGAAAGCTTGGAATTTATTGTTAGCTCATTTATTATTTTGTCTACTAATTTGTTGAGTTGCTAATGCTAGCATGTTCAACTAAGCTACACACATTCACACTCATATGAAGTTGCCTGATCTGACTGCCTTAGTGTGTGGGGATTAAGAATCAAAACACATATATGAAGTTACCTGATCTGACTGCATTAGTGTGGGGGGACTAAGGAACGTACTGTTTGTTTGGGCTGGCCATGGTTTCTTATATGATGAATAGCAGTGACTGATTTAACTTTGTTTTACTCATTTTATTTTGTTCTCTCTTCCCATGCTTTATACATTTTTATCTCTAGTAACAAATTCAGCTGGAACTGGCATGGAAAAGGAGAAAAACCATCTTTGCTTATGGAAAGCATTTTTCAGCAGCCCACATGAGTGGTGGGATAACAGGAAATTTAAGAAAAATTCAAAGTTACCTGATTTTAAGCACAAGATTAGTGGTGATGCTCTGTGGTTGAGACCAGATGATCCACTGTGGATGAAAACAAAACTTCAATTGCTTGATTGGAAAGCGGGAGAACATTGTGAAGAGGAAAGGCACAAAAACCACCTTTACTTGTGGCAAGTGTTCTTCGCCAGCCCGCATGAATGGTGGGATAACAGGAAAAATAAGAAAAACTCAGCGTCTCCAGATTTTAAGCACAAGGATACTGGTGAAGCTCTTTGGTTGAGTCCTAATGACCCCCCTTGGGTAAAAAGACAAATCCAATTGCTTGATTTAAACATGGCTGTACAACACCAAGAGAGAGGTGCAGGTTCTCGTGTCTCTCATTGGGTGTATGATGACTGAAAGTATACGTGCAGGACCTTGAAAGAGGAAGGCGTGTGGTACTGGAGATTTACTGCAGGAGAGCTTGTGCGTGCATTCGTATGTGCATTCGTATACCTCTTGCGTGCTGGTGTATATTAGGTAAATACTATATTTTACGTTAACACAATCACCACCTGTATTTTTAGTTGAAATGGCGTTAACCACACCTGATATTAAAATTTCAGAGTGGTCAAATGTGATGAAAAGCATGAAACAGGATCGATTATTGTAAATACAGAAAAACTAAGGGGTGATCAATGTACCTTCTTCATCATTACTTATATACTAAAACGAGCGGGTTTTAATTGTATTTTAGTTACTCTGTCATTTTTTTTCAATTTGGTCCTCAAACTTTGTTTTTGGACGATTAAGTCCTATTTAAGGAGCAATTGTTTTTAAATTTTTATGAAAGGGTAGGATTGAAAGAGGGGGGAATTGAAATGAAAAATGTGGCCAACATAGGTGACATATTATAAGTTTCAAAAACAGTCACTTTGGTTTTCCAACTTAAATAATCACGTAAATTATACAATTGTGGTCCCTCAAAATTTTTCTAATTTTATTTTGGTATCAAGGTTTGTTTTTGTTATTTTTTGGTCTCTAGTTAAGAGATGAGAGAGAGAGGAGTTGCCGGATTTCGACTGAAAAGAAAAGCTTGTTGTTGACATTGATTTAGGCCACTGAAATGAAAGATTTTTGTGTCAAATTATTTAATTTGAAGCGAAGAGTTCATATTAGGTGTTTTTGTACCTTAAAAGTTTGTGAAAAAATAGATTTGAGCTTGAGTTGATTTTTTGTTTCGGGTTGAGTTTGGTTTTCTGGGTAGTTTTTCAAGGCCATGAATGAATTTGTCATGGTTTCTAGGGTGTTTTGGGTAAAAAATGGATTGCAAAACAAGTTTTTCAGTCAAAAAAGTATAGACCTTGATTTTCCAGCTACTACAATTATCAGAATCTGGACAAAACTGGCAACATGATATCTGTCTCGACATGTGATGTGTTGTTTGTTGCTGACATAACTGCTAGACTCAAACACTTTGAATTTAGCATGGTTGTCCAATATATTAGGTCTGGTATGGCTGTCAGACCCAAGGCGTCTGGGTCTGACATGGTTACCATAAAAATATAACTTTAAAGAATACAATTGAAAATAGATAAAGTGACGTAACTAGTTAAAAAATTAAAAATAGAAAAAATAGAAAAAACTTCCTTTCTTTTATTTTGTTCAGAAGACCTCTTTTAAATAATATTGTTTTTTTTATTATGTATTTAATTTTTGAAGAGGTTTTTCTGGTTCATTTATGATTTTGTTTTAATCTTTTCTACAGATAAACTATATTTTTTAAAATAAAAAATATTTATTTTTAGATGATATTTTTAATAAGTGTACTCTTACATGTTATTTCTTTTGTTTTTTTATTTTATTCAATCAATTTAATGTTCTATTTTTCAAGATTAAATATCTTGATTTATATCTGTCTCTTGGTTTTTCAAGTTTTATTTTTAAGTGTCATTAATAATTTTTTATTTATTTATTAGCACAAATAATTCTTAGTTTTATTTGATTATATGTATGCATCAACTTTTTAATTTGTTATATTTTTTAAACTACAAAAATACATTGAAAAACTTGCATATATATTGTTTTTATGAAAAATAAAAATACTTGACTCGCTGCAGAGCGCGGGTCACGTAGCTAGTTTTTTACTATCACCTGCTATTGTGGTTCATCGTTCATATACTTTAGTTTTTCTTAAAAAAAATTATTTTGTTTTTAATTCTACATTTAAAATATTTTCTTTTAATTTTGAGTTTGTCATCATAAGTTCTATTGATTTACTTTTTATGAGGATATTTTTTGCATTCTTAAACAAACATCCTTGCATTTGGTTAATTGATGCTCAATTTTTATAAGCGTTTATTTTTGTTATCGTATCATTAAATAAAAAATAATTTTAAAAAACAAAGTTTTTAAAACTAGTAAAGTCTATAATACATGTCACAAGTTTTGCGAGTTAAACTATGAAGCCTGGGTTTCAATATGTCGTTATTTCAATATTTAAAAAATATATTATCTTAAATTTTTTAAGGCTAAATTATACTTTCACTGATCGTCTAGGTTATTTTTGGATCTATCAAGTCAACGAAGTTATCTAGAGTCAACTTTTATGTGGGTTAATTTCAAACATAGGCTAAACAAGGAGTTGAGTTCAAAAGTTTCAAAGTTGATCTATTGAGTTGAGTTTAATAACAATACAAAATATATATTTTTAAAAAAAATCTCATCTTCCAATTATTTTTCTTTCAATTGAATCATTCTTGGCTTTTTTTTTTTTGTTATTATTAATTTTACTCGAAGTCTCAAATTAGCATATCAACATTTGGGTGATATTTAATTTTTCAAGCTTCTATTTTTATTATTACTTTATTAAATAAAAAATAGTTTAAAAAATAAAATTGTTAAACTCGGTAGAGTTCATGATATGGGTTATGAGTTTGACATGTTAAACCGCGAAACTGGGATCATTATAACATATCAATGTCTCAATATAAAAAAAAAATCACCTTGAAATTTCTTTTAAAATCAAATCATGTTTTTTATTGTTTATTTAGATTGTATTTGGATTTGTCGAGTTGACTAAATCACGTCGAGAAAATTCTCATACAATTTAATTTGAAATCAAGCCAGGTAAAAAATCGAGTTAGAAGTTTTTAAAGTTAACCTACTGGATCAGATTTAATAACAATATCAAATAATTATTTGTGACATGAACTTTTTTAGGTTAAGAAAAATAAAATTAATTTAACCTACAGCACAATGCAAGTCAGGAACCTAGTGATTGTCTATATAATAAAAAATGAAGTGTTTGTATTACTATATTACTATTTCAGTATGTGTTTGGCACCATAATAGTTTTGCGATTACAGTTTTAAAAAAGTAGGTTTAAGGAAACAATTTTAATTGTAATTTTAAAAAACTAGGTTTTAAAAAATAAATATTTAATTAAAACTACTAAAAAATTGATTTTTTGCATGCAAAATAAATAAATAAATAGATTTTCATGAATAAAAAGTAGGTCGTTTCAACTTCTATAAAATCAAAGTTTGATACGCAAATATAAGTGCAAAAGTTTTTTCTTTTACTAAATGGTTTTTTCTGTGATTAAGTGGAAAAAAAAAGGAGTTACTATAATATCAATCAATGTATTGCAAGCATTTGAAATAACACTTAAAAAATGATTTATTTATTGAAGAAATAGTTTCTTGTTGTAGAATAACATTTTATTTGATTATGAAACCAAACAAATATTAATCCAAGATTAATTTCAAATAAAAAGAAACAACGCACAGTAATACTGGACAAATATATTCGAATGATAAACTTTAATAAAAATCCCACGCAAAATAATGAAATTAAAAAACAAACAATCTAAAGATATAAACAAAAAGGCTAAAAAATACAACTTGATTCTTTGATTAATATTTATTAAACTTGTCAAATCTGTAACCCAATTATAAATTCTATTAAGTTAATTTTATTTTATGATAAAAATATTAAAAAATTAGTTCATTATTAACTCAATACCAAAGAATAAAATTCAATAAAACCCCACATTAAATGATGAAATTGAAAAAAAAAAACTAAAGATATAACAAAGGGCAAAACAATCCCAACCCAACTCTTTAATTAATATCGAGTCAATCCGACAAACCCGCGACTCATGTTATGGACTTTACTCGGTTGATTTATTTTTCATTTTATTATATGATAAAAATATAAAAAAATAATTTATTATTAATCCAATAATAAAAGATAAAATTAAATAAAAATTCTACTCTAAATAATAAAATTAAAAAAAAACAAAACAAAATAATTTAAAAAAAAATCCACTTTAATCAATAATCATTATCACAAAAACTACATAGAAAGACTTGAATCTCACATGGTTTGCTTTTTTGCTGAAATCAATTATCGGGGCTTGATTGATTATTTCACTTGCCAAACAAAATGGTCTGCCCAAATAAGTCTCCGCACCGTACGAATGATGATTAATACATTGAAATGAAGCTGGCATTGTCAGTACATGTTGCCATGGGGTCTCCAATGTCAATCGCACCGATCGATTTGTCAACAAACTCGAAGGCATGGACTGAAACAGTGACCGCAATTTGTCTCCAAACGTGAAGGCTTAAACAAGGTGCAGCAAAGACCTTTCCGAACCGGCGGGCAAATGTAACGCGCTCAAAGTCTCCGATCCAAAGCACTCCATCCTCATCGATCTGGTCTTGGATCCTCCAACCTCGACTGACACACGTAGTTCCTTTGTAGTCTCTGGCCCTTGATTGAGAGAGTTTAAGGCATTGAGTCGATCGTTTTCTGAGTCAACGAGGCTTTCATGAGTCAATAAGTTTAATATATTTTTAAATAAATAATATTTTAAAAAATAATCACTATAATAATACAAAATATTATATAAGTCTATCATGCATTTTATTTTTCAATTATATATATATAAATAAAAACTTGAGTGGAAAGATAAAACACACCACAATACCTCATCAACTATCCTATATTAAAATAATATTGTTTTTAATAAAAAAATTAGCAATTCTTTTATCGAGATTGAACTGGGTCACATGTAAATTCGGGTTTTTTTTACCATGTTAATTCCTTTCGTCATTTTTCTTCGATCCTGGGTTTTATAACTATCATTTTTTAAAAACATTTTTTTTTAATTTTGAAGGAAAAAAAAGGGAAACAAAGGAAGCTAAAATGCAACTTATAAATAGCACTGCACTTACCCATTCTAACGCATATATTTCCACGCCAAAAATCGTCTTCTCTTCATTCGAAAAACAAAACCTTCTCCGCAACCAGTGCCATGGCGGTCACAGACCTCTTTGCAGGGGAGATAGCCACCGAACTCCTCAAATTGCTATTTTCAATATCAAGAAAATCCTGCCCGTGCAAATCAAATGCAGAATCTTTAATGGCAAGCGTAAACGAACTCTTGCCTATAATTCAAGAGATCAAGTACTCCGGTGTTGAACTCCATTCCAACCGCCAATTCCAACTCGACGGTCTCTCTCGCACTCTCACTGAAGGCCTTGAGCTCTCCCGCAAAGTCTTAGCTTCAAACCGCTGGAACGTCTACAAAAACCTTCAGCTAGCAAGAAAGATGGAAAAGATGGAAAAGAAAATATCCACGTTTATCAACGGACCTTTACAGGCACATATATTAGCTGACGTGCATCACATGAGGTTTGAAACTACAGAGAGGTTCGATAAGCTGGACTGGTCAGCCAAGAGGCTAGAGGAGAGGATAGGGAACTTGAAGATCGGGTTGGGAGGTGGTGGTGGTGGTGGTGTTGGTGGCTGGATGGACGAAGCGGTGAAGAGAGTGGAGGAGGAGAGGAAGTGGGATGGTAGTTTTGGGCAAAATTTTTATCTGGGGTTGGGGATTGAAGAAGGGAAGAGGAAGGTGAAAGAAATGGTTTTTGAGAGAGAGATTTTCAATGTTGTTGGAATTTGTGGGATTGGTGGGTCAGGCAAAACTACTTTGGCTAATGAAATTTGTAGAGATGATCAAGTTAGACGTAAGTTTTCAAGATTGTTTCTTTTCTTTACTATATATGTGTGTGTGTGTCTTTCTCTCTGCCATCTGCTTAATTCAACTTCAAAGAAAGGATACGTTCTTCTTTTTTTGAAATTTATTTGCTTTAGATTCGTTTGCTACTGGCCCAAGGAATTGGTGTTTAGCATATGATCGTTCTTCTATTTTAGACGAGAGAGCTTTTGATTGACTCTCTTGATCTTGATTTCTTTCAGGTCACTTTGAGAACAGGATTTTGTTCTTGACAGTATCACAGTCTCCGAACGTGGAGCAATTGAGGGCGAAAATTTTGGGGTTTTTTACAGGGGCTGATGGAATGGGTGGTATGGGCAATGATTTGGTCCAAAAATGGAATTTTCAATTTGAATGGAGAATTGGAGCCCCAGCGTTGATTGTTCTTGATGATGTGTGGTCACTCAAGGTGCTTGAGCAGCTCATTTATAAAGTTGCTGGATGTAAAACACTTGTGGTTTCGCGTTTCAAATTCCCGACAGTTTTTGATGCTACTTACAATGTCGAATTGTTGAGAGGAGATGAAGCAATCTCCTTGTTTTGCCACTCTGCTTTTGGAAAGACATCTATTCCACTTGCTGCTGATTCAAATTTGGTCAAGCAGGTAACTTTCAACTCACTGTTCCCCATTGGTTACAAAGTTGAGATTGAGTGATGGATTTCGAAATTGAGTAGTTGGTTACTTTCTTTGCCAATACTAATGATTATGTGTTTGCTAGATCGTTGATGAGTGTAAAGGCCTGCCCTTGGCTCTCAAAGTGATTGGAGCTTCGCTAAGGGACCAACCTGAAATGTATTGGGCAAGTGCAAAAAAGAGGCTGTCAAGAGGTGAACCTATTTGTGAGTCTCATGAAAGCAAGTTGCATGATAGGATGGCCATTAGTACCCAGTTCTTATCTAAAAAGGTCAGGGAATGTTTCTTGGATTTGGGATCCTTCCCTGAAGATAAGAAGATCCCTCTTGATGTTCTCATCAATGTGTGGGTCGAGATACACGACCTTGATGATGAAGAAGCATTTGCAATTCTTGTTGAGCTATCTGACAAGAATCTTCTCACCCTGGTGAGGGATGCACGGTATGTTAATAAAGCCAAGTAACTACATTGATCTTATTTAAGAAGGCATGATCCTTCTTTCTTAACCCTTTGATTGGTTAATTTGCAGAGCTGGAGACAAGTATAGCAGCTACTATGAGATTTGTGTGGCGCAACATGATGTGTTGCGGGACCTTGCTATTCATTTGAGCTCGTGTGGAGATGTAAATGAGTGCAAGCGATTGCTTATGCCAAGAAGAGAAGCGCAGCTTCCAAAAGAATGGGAGAGAAATGCGGATCGACCATTCAATGCTCAAATTGTTTCAATTCATACCGGTATCTTCATTGCTTTTCTGTTTGCTTTGCATTATATAAGGCGATTAACCCATGCAATTTAGTGAGATTATAGTCTTAATTTCATTTTTCCAATGCCTACTTTTTCGTGATTCTGTTAAATAGGTGAAATGAATGAAATGGATTGGTTCCGCATGGATTTTCCCAAGGCTGAAGTGCTCATCCTGAACTTCTCTGCAAATGAGTTCTTATTGCCTCCTTTCATTGATGACATGCCAAAGCTCAGGGCATTGGTAATGATAAATTACAGTACAAGCAATGCAATCGTTGGCAACTTCTCCGTTTTTTCTAATTTAGCTAATTTGAAGAGCCTTTGGCTTGAGAAAGCATCCCTTGCTCGATTATCTGAATTTACTGTCCCTTTAAAAAAATTACGAAAAATATCTCTAATCCTGTGCAAGATAAACAACAGCCTTGATGATTCTGTCATAGACTTATCCCACATATTCCCTTGTCTCTTAGAGCTTACAATCGATCACTGTGAAGATTTAATCCAGTTGCCCTCCAGCATTTCTAGGATGCAATCACTCAAGAGTCTGAGTATCACCAATTGCCACAACCTAGAGAAACTGCCTCCCAATCTGGGCAACTTAAAATCACTACAAATTCTAAGGCTGTATGCTTGTCCAACCCTGAAAATGCTTCCCCCAAGTATATCTGACCTAGTTTGCTTGAAGTTCTTAGACATCTCTCAATGTGTCAATTTGAAAGCTCTTCCTGAAGGGATTGGTAAACTATCAAGGTTGGAGAAGATTGACATGAGAGAGTGCTCACTGATGAAGCTGCCATATTCTGTTGCATCATTAGAGTCTTTACGTGTAGTAATCTGCGATGAAGATGTTTCTTGTTTATGGATGGATTTGAAGAGGGTTAATCTTGATGTCCAAGTTGCCGAAAAATGCTTCAGTCTGGACTGGCTTGATGATTGTTAATTAATTGTAACTCATGCCTGATGTATATAGCTCATTCAAGTAAAACTGAGCAGCATAGCTTCTTATTTTCTTTTTCTTTTTTTTACTCTAAATCTTTCTTCGTCCCGCATTATATATAAATTTGTCTCCTCTTTTCCTGTGAAAACATCTGTTCATGATTTGGTTATGAAAGCTTTGCACAAATATTGACCACTATTTCTTAGTTAGAAAACGTCTGCCATTTCAACCAATCTGCAATCAAGGAGTGCAGGAGCCTGGAAAAGGAAGAAAACGCTTGTCTCGGGCGGCTGCTGAGGAGCATAAAACATAATTCCAAGTCCATTTTGTTTCGTTAGCTAGCATCTGGGACCTGCAGGTCTAGTTGGATGCTTGGATTTGTCCTGCGATTTAGAAAACGCGGGAAGAGATAGATTGATAGA
>Ga0325405_1007369_pt1 | contig 11087 bp, 11 predicted proteins | sample PopdelMetagenome_21_FD_205663 | JGI IMG/M metagenome (GOLD analysis project Ga0325405, IMG submission 205663) | Populus deltoides microbial communities from Bellville, Georgia, United States - Xylem-Control-R2 | ecosystem: Host-associated > Plants > Phyllosphere > Stem > Wood/Secondary xylem...
ATTAAAACACAAAGTATATACATGTTATTGAAATAATATTTTATTACATGAGCCATGTAATGACACATAGAAATGTTTCTTCTTGTATAAAATGCACTTTCAATTGCAATCTTAACCAAACTTTTATTTTTCCCTTTAAGCATTATAATAATATCTTTGTAAATAAAATATTTTCTTAATTGTTGCTCTCTCCCTTCTATAGGCACAAAACAACCTTTAAACCGACTAGTACATCGAGTTAAAGTCGGCACATCAAAAAGAAAAACAAGTCTATATTAGTATATGAAGATGCCCTTTCATATAGTAATAGGGTAATTTTGGCTGATGTTAAATTTTAATGAGCAAATTTATATTGCTAGATGACTGATTTAAACTTTTTTTTTTTTTAAATATCTGATAGAGAGAGAGACAGAGAGAGAGAGAGTGTGTCCTCTTCTCAATTTCGCCTATAAATATCCAAACCAGCCGCGCTTGGCTCAAAATAAAAACGCACGCCTCCTCTTCTCGCCACCCCCTCTCTCTAGTCTCTAGTAATTCAGCCAGACCATCCACAACTCTCACCATTTCCCTGCAGAAATCCTCCTTTCCTGAGAGAGAAAGAAAGAGATATTTTTTAGAGAGAGAAAGTAATGGATGCGTACGCGCTGCATCTAGCGATGGCGGCTCTAGTAGGAGCATCATTTGTGGCAGTATCCGCTTATTATATGCACCGCAAAACCCTAACTCAACTCCTCGAGTTCGCGAAGACGGTAGAGAGAGAACGAGAAAGAGACGACAGCTCCGACGGCGGAGGATCGTCTCCGCAGAATTTGAAAAAGAGTAGGAGTCACGGACAGAGGAAAGGGAGTAACGGTCACTACAACAAGCGTGGCTCAGCTTCGTTACCGGATGTGACGGCAATTTCTGGTGGTGGAATTGATGGAGAGGAGAAACGTAACGGTCAGGTGCTTTATGTCGAAGGGATTCCGGCTGGATTGCCTAGGCTTCATACTTTGCTTGAAGGTATGATCATGCCGGACTTCTCGCCGGAGTGAATATTTAAAGCTCGGCTTGAATTCGACAGCTCTGATAATTTAATTTATAATAATCCATAACAACGCAGTTAAATGATACTTCAGGATTATTTTAGATTAAATTAATAACTCTGTTGTGTGTATGATATATTCAATATAATATATTTATGTGAATGGTTGATTTCTGGTTTGTATTTAGTATGATTGCTGCTTGTGGAGATTATTAGTATTGTCGAAATGCCTGCGAGAGTAAGGAGTTGGGGTTTTAAGGTAAATTTAAAACCCCGAGCATTTAAAAGTACAAGTCCCTGGTTTCTGGTCAAAGTTCTTACATATCAATTTTTTGAAAGAAATTTGCATTGTAAATAATCACCAGTTTGCAATTCTTAAGGATGATGCTAAAAGAGGGATGAACAAATAAAAAATAGGTTATGCATGGATTTTAAACCAAGCAATACCAGAATCATCTTTATTAATATCTAGCTTGAAGAAGAGGTAAAGTGTAAGAAATTATTATCTGCTATGAATTCTCGGGGTAGAAAGCTCATCATTCATGAGGAAATCTATATGTGGCAAAGGCAGAAAAGGAAACTAAACTTTGGGATTAAACTAGACCGTCTTGATAAACACATTGGAAATGCTCCAGAGTCCTATTGGCTTCTTTATCTAGCCAATTACAGTTGTCCTCCAACAATTGAACTTTGCTGCTCTTCCCTGTGCCTTCTAATAAAAACCTACTCCCTCTTTGCCCTTTTTAGCTATAGCTTCAAATGGTAGTAACTCGAAATGACTTGGAATTCTATTGCAATTTTCTTTACTTTATTTTTTATTTTTCACCTTTTCATTAGAGGTAGAGAGTTGTAATCCTGTTTGCTGAATAAATCCAGTATTGTTCTGTCCCAGGGAAATCTGCTGGACATGTCAAGAGACCTGGAAGTTTTATCAGACCAACTTCTCCAAAGTCTCCTGGTGCCAGTGTGAGTGCCTTTGACAGCGTGGAAGGATCAGATGATGAAGATAATATGACTGGCAATTCTAAACTAGACACTACATATCTGCATATCAATGGAAATGCTGTGAGTTTTTGATCTTGCAAATGCATATCACTCTCTCTAACATGTGCATGTGTGCACAATTAATGCTTATTTTGACCTGAGTTTCCTTCCGTTCTTAATTTTGTGGCATGCATGTTTAGGATATAAAGGATGTTTTACCACAACACATTAATGCAAATGGAGACCAAATGCCTATACCTGCTTCAAGCATGATTCGATCCCATAGCGTGTCTGGTGACCTGCATGGTGTTCAGCCAGATCCTTTTGCAGCTGATATTCTAAGGAAAGAGCCAGAACAAGAAACTTTTGCTCGACTTAAAATTTCTCCTATGGGTATTGACTACTACTCATCTGTACTTACTGTTAATTATCCTTGGTTTGGCTTGCTTTTTTCTTTTTTCATAGAATGGTGAATATCTAATGGGCTTGTCTTATCCTACTCAATGAATTTTTGAGCATAGTGTCTGAATTTGCTGCTATACTCCATAACAGTGCATGTTGAATGGCTGCAAAAGGCAACCAGTTGCTTAAGTTTTATCATGAAACATACATATGTTTGTATGCAAGTTCTTTAAAAGGAATGATGCAGAATACACGTGTATTCTGCAATGTATAGATGTATAAAATTTCTCTGCTCGTCTCTACCTGTCTGTTTATTTTCTTAATTAATTTGTATGCGAGTCTATTGATTTGAATTATTCAAATTTTATTTTGTTTCAGCAGAGGTGCCATCACCAGATGAAGTGGATTCCTATATAGTTCTTCAAGAATGCCTTGAAATGCGAAAAAGATATGTATTCAAGGAAGCTATTGCTCCATGGGAGAAAGAAATTATTTCTGACCCTTGTACACCAAAGCCTAATCCTGACCCGTTCTCCTATACCCCAGAGGGAAAATCTGATGTGAGCATGTGTTTGATTTTGGCATTTTGTGCAACAACTAATCAGGATTATGCTGTACTTACTTTCTTTTGATAATTTATACCTTCCATTTTTTTTTGCAAAGCATTATTTTGAGATGCAAGATGGGGTCATCCATGTCTATCCAAATAAAGATTGTAAGCTATGAGCTTTGGTTTCTTGTTTGTTATGATTCAATCCTTGTTTCATTATGGGGATGTTATATGCTTACTTTTGTCATCTTTTCTCAGCTAAGGAAGAACTTTTTCCTGTTGCTGATGCAACAATGTTTTTCACTGATTTGCATCACATACTTCGAGTTATTGCGATTGGAAATATCAGGACTCTATGTCATCATCGGCTGAATCTCCTAGAACAAGTAGAAATTTTTTTCATTGACTGTCACAATTCATCAAGAGGTACTTTTCCTTAATAATTGATCTCTGGCTCTATGGTTATCTTAATGTTTTTCAGAAATTCAACCTTCATCTGATGCTTAATGCGGATAGAGAGTTTCTCGCTCAGAAAAGTGCTCCACATCGTGACTTCTATAATGTCAGGAAAGTTGATACACATGTTCATCATTCTGCGTGCATGAACCAGAAACATCTTTTAAGGTTTATAAAGTCAAAATTGAGGAAAGAGCCTGACGAGGTAAAGATTTGGATTTCTCTGCTGATGCATTGTAGTCCCTTTTTTTCTTTCCTGAACTAAAACAATGTACACCTTTCTCTTCTTTTCTTTCACCATTGGCAATGGACCATTAATCATTGCCATATTCTTGTGCAATTAACCAGTACTTTAATATCATGTTCACATAAACATTATAATACAATCTGATTGTTAGGTGGATATTTATTACATATTTGTTGAACTTTTTTTTACTGTTTCAGGTTGTGATTTTTCGAGATGGAACATACTTGACATTGAAAGAAGTGTTTGAGAGTTTGGATTTGACTGGGCAAGGAACTTTTATTGCTGTTCTCATTTTTATATTGTTGTATAGAGAATGGTGGTATCTTATCGACATTTGTTTGCACAGGTATGATCTCAATGTTGACCTTTTAGATGTTCATGCGGACAAGAGCACATTTCATCGCTTTGATAAGTTCAACCTGAAGTACAATCCTTGTGGTCAGAGTAGGCTCAGGGAGATTTTCCTTAAACAAGATAACCTTATCCAAGGTACATCTTAATTTTTTCTCGAGTACAAAAGTACTGATTTCCTCTCTGATTTTGATTTCTTTTTTCTAGGTGGGTGGATTAGAAGGTTCACTCCTTTGTGCTCTAGAAGCACAATTGTGAAAAAAGAACATGGGCAATGAAAAAACATGCATTACTTCTTGTATAGGAAACTTTCTTCTAATCTATTCCCAAGGGAACAACCTAGTGGTTAAAAACTCAAAACTTCTTGCTTAGAGGTTCAGGTTACAGTTCTGTGATGAGTGAGTGATGTTTTGTTGAAAGGGGAGGATTACCTCTTTGGTGTGTTGCTCAAGGCTGGTAGGCCTCCCCATGAACCACAAAAAAAGTTTTAATCCTAGTGCTAAAATGTCACACATGTGACTCAAGTTTAATTTTACATGCTCAAATCTTACAGTGGTTACATGGTTCATTTTACATGCTTGCATCTTGTAGTGTTTACATGGTTCTTATGTCACAATGTTCTATATTGTTTTCCACTAGTTTGTAATTTCCCTGCTAATTATACTTTCTGCTTTGTCTTATCTATGCTTATTTCTGTATGTTGATGAGCAGGCCGTTTCCTTGGTGAACTGACAAAACAAGTCTTTTCTGATCTCGTTGCTAGTAAATATCAGGTACTTCTTTTTCCTATTTGTAGATGATTTTTATACATAGATGTAGATTCTGGTTTCCTTATTCTATTGTACATTTTTCAATGATATTTAAACTTGTGATATTGCATATTCTTTGTTAAATGCTTGAAAGCAGTAGTACATTCAAGTTCGTTTGGTAAAAATTTGTTGCCTACAGTGATCAAGAAATGTCAGTGACACCAAATTCATGATTTAAGATCATGTTTCTTTGTTGTGTTTCTGTTTTTGTTTATTCTTTTCTCGTTCTCTAGAATTGATCTGATTAGAAAGATATGCTTAGAAGGTATATTTTAGTTTTTGGATACGAAATTCTTGAATTTTATAGTCATGAATTTAGAGTGAGTCAGGATTTGACGTGTTGGTTTATTACTACACACACCATGCTAATCATGACAGGAGTGATGAAGTTGTACCATAACATTAATGTAAGAGAGTTTTGAAGCTTTTCTGATCATTGTATCTTGATAGTTTGCTTTACCAATCCTATCCTGATTGAGGCTCACATGCTGACATTAGCTGCTCTTACTTTCATTAGAGGTTAACCAGATTAAATAGGAGAGACGTGTTTCCTAAGAAGCATCTACAATATGCTTCTGCAATCACTTGCACTTTTCCATGTACTTGTTTTCAATGTTACTACTTATGCATGTAACATGTTTTTGTTATTGCAGATGGCTGAATATAGAATATCAATATATGGTAGAAAGCAAAGTGAATGGGACCAATTGGCTAGTTGGATAGTGAATAATGAATTGTACAGCGAAAATGTTGTTTGGTTAATCCAGGTATTGAATCAATATATCTAAATCCCTATTAATGAAGGTTATTTTTTAAGATATATTCGGGGAGGCTTTTCCCTTGTTCCATTTTATATCGATGTGTGTCATGTGCTCATGTGATGTTAATTCACATAACTTGCACATTATTATTGATATTCCTGTTTCACGCTGTTAAATTAATTCCAGTTCTTTATTAGTATGTCTCCCCTCCTTTTGGCACCGTGAACTTAAGCTCAAGGAAGCATCTAAAAGCTTACACTTTTATCATTTTTTTTGTTTCTTAATAGCAGAACCTTTGCAAAGGTGTTTAGCTAGCTGAGTGACTCTGGGGTTTTTGACTGTTGGTTGAGCATTTGGTTTGCTATGAGATGCCAAGACCTGTATAAAAAATTGAGTCAGTATTTAATTTCATGTTGTGTAATATCTTGTGCATTTTCAGCTTCCAAGACTGTATAATATCTACAAGGAAATGGGGATTGTGACATCATTTCAGAATATTCTTGATAATATCTTTATGCCGCTTTTCGAGGTTACAGTTGATCCAGATTCGCATCCTCAGCTGCATGTTTTCTTAAAACAGGTTTGCCATTTTCTAAAGAGACTATTATTTTTCAGATAGCATCACAGGGTGTACAAGATATTTTCTTTGAATTGAAATACTGAAAGTATTTGTGGTGCTCACCACCTCCATTTTATCACCAAACTAGTAGCAACTCCCGTGGCCTTTCTTGTTGTGTCAGAGGATCTAGTAGTTATGTATGAAGACAATTAAAATCATCAACTGGCATGACTATGATATGAGTTATTGATAACAGATTTAGTCCCGCTCTGTTGGTAGTTCTTTTCTGTTTTCAGATGACATTGGTGTTTTTATTTGTCTTCATTTTTGTTGTGTATATGCACATTGTATGTGCTTCCCTTTACTACATTACTAAAATAAAGGGGGCTTAACTACAATGTTCCTTGCTGCAATGTGCTATTTTGTCTCATCTGTTTGTTTTATTGGGAAGCGTTGTTGAATGAAGATCACAAGTCAATGAGATCTCTGCCAGAATAATTTTTCAACAAGTGTAACTGGGAAAATCTGGCACGGTTGTCAATGAAAACGTGTGACTTGGAACTTTATGATGGATCAAGTACAATAAGCAAGTAATACAATTACCTGGGGTGGTTGCGGGATGTTAAAATTTCATCATCTTTTGTTTCCTCCTTTGAAAACATAACCTGAATCTCCTATCCTTGCAGAGATCATTATGAGGCTCTAAGGGTGTTTGACATCCAACTTTATTTACCCTTTTTATTGAATAATGGCTTATCATTTGTTTTAATTCTCAGGTTGTTGGGTTGGACTTGGTAGATGATGAAAGCAAACCTGAAAGACGCCCGACGAAGCACATGCCTACACCAGCGCAATGGACCAATGTGTTCAATCCTGCGTTTTCATATTATGTTTATTACTGTTATGCCAACCTCTACACATTAAACAAGGTCCCTGTTATGCTTCAAAAACAGAAACAATACTTTATCTTAAATAGTTGTCTTGCATGTTTTGCCATGATTTTTCCTTTTCTTGTCATGGTATCTTCAATCTCAAACAAGAAAAGTAATTCTAGTTTTTTACATTTGAATGTCATGATCTAGATTGAACTTCTGCCACATAAGATAGAAAAATGTAACCATCAAAATGATTTCATGTTTTCTGAACATGGATTAGTAGCTTTTCTCGCAGCTCGATCTGACATTCCTTCCCAATGTTTCTACTAGCTGGCTGTTCTCTTCCTGACTTGCTGATTAATAATTGCTAAATGCTAGTGCTTTCCTCTTGATGTAACATTTCCTAACCTATTTCAACGTGTTTTTTCAGCTTCGTGAGTCAAAGGGCATGACAACTATCAAATTCCGTCCCCATTCTGGAGAGGTATTCATTTCAGCTTCCTTATACTTGCACAAATGTTGAGATTTTCTGCTGCCTCACATAAATATAACCTTTTTCAGGCTGGTGATATTGATCATCTTGCTGCCACATTTCTTACATGTCATAATATCGCCCATGGGATCAATTTGAGGAAATCTCCAGTACTTCAATATTTGTATTATCTGGCACAGGTATGGAAGATATATTCTTTTTATTATGATTATTATATTAAACTGATTTTATGTACTTTGTTTTTTGTGACATTAATGGGCAAAGGTGCCTTTTTTTATATATATTTAATACAGATTGGCTTGGCTATGTCTCCTCTGAGCAACAATTCCTTATTTTTAGACTACCATAGGAATCCTTTCCCTATGTTTTTCTTAAGGGGTCTCAATGTTTCCCTTTCAACCGATGATCCGCTCCAAATCCATTTAACAAAAGAGCCCTTGGTGGAGGAATATAGCATAGCTGCTTCTGTAAGTTCTCCTTTTCTCACCTGAAGTGAAAGATTTGTGAGGTCAAATACATTATCACAAGCTTTCTTGACAGGTGTGGAAGTTGAGTTCATGTGATCTGTGTGAGATTGCCCGAAATTCAGTCTACCAATCAGGTTTCTCGCATGCTTTGAAGGTAAGTTCTTAGCTTGATTTAAGATTCTGAAATTTATAAATGAAAGGATCTGGTGCTGGTGCCACAAGTTTTGTTACGGAAAAGAATCATATAAAACGGTCAACATCTTTGATGTTTTCCATTTATAGTCACTAAGTTCCTTGGTTTCCGTCATCGTAATCACTGAGTTGCTTGATTGATTACTCTTTTTTTAATTTTTTATTTCATCGACTCACTTTGTACCAAGAGTGTTTATTCTCTTAATTTATAAGCTTAACAAGTTAAATAGCCTGAGATGGGGATGAGAATATTCAAATTGGCCATGAAAAGATTTTTCCTTTCAGGTATTGCTTTCAAAATATCATTTGTTGCCCATGCCTAAGAAGAATAATAAAGATGTATTTGCAAATATTGTGTGTTTGCAAAATAAATATCTTTTCTTGGATTCATTTCCATGGGGAACCTAGTCTGACTTGGGTTTTGGGTTGTCTTTGAAGGGGAGTGATTTGTCTCCATGACAGTGACAACCATCATAAATGAACTGAATGTATTGAAATGGGTACATCTTATGACCAGACCAATTCATGTGCTCCAAATATATCAATGTCTGTTGTGCTACTTTGATTTCGATTAAACAAAATATGAGGGTTTATGATTTATATAGTAAATGCTTTTAAATCTAATCTCTGGGCATTTGCCTTTGAAATTTCTGCTTCAGTCGCACTGGATTGGTAAAGAATACTACAAGAGAGGACCAGATGGAAATGATATTCACAAGACAAATGTGCCTCATATCCGGGTGGAATTTCGAGACACGGTATGGACCTGATTCCTAACCTTATCATATTGACTTGTTCAAACAAGAAGCGATGAACTTTTGCCTGGGTTGTTCAAAGGGTGTCTCTTTTTTTACTATACACAATGAGTGGGCAATGCCCTCATGAAGCACTAGGATGTCAAATTCGTTGATGTAGTATGGAGAGGAAACAGCAAGAATGAAGTTGGAACAAAGATAGTTTAAATAAGAACCTCAAGTTTCGGTGCATATTTTAGAACTTCACCATTTGCTCATGTTCACAACCTATTTATACCAGGGAGATTCTTTGTTACTATGGCGACTTAGCTATCAAGTAATGATGACTACTTTATCATTGAGCAAAACAAATATAATAAAATAATGCTAAGCTCCTGCATCATCTCCTTAGTTACTAAGCAAGATATATATAATAAAATATAGTAAGCTCCTGCATCAATCCTGCACCCCCAACCCCCTCTCCCATAACTAATCCCTCCCTTTTTTTTTGTGCTAATCCTTTTGGCTTCGTTTACTTTTTATCTGAAAGAGAAGCAAATAGGTAGGACCACTGTGTAATCAGAGTGATGCACATGTGGAAGGTCTGGTAGCAAGCAGCTTTCATATTCATATGCTTCTCCTGATTTTTGTTTTCTGCCGAAACATTTCTGTCCTGATGGGTTAGATTTAACCAATGAGATACTTTCCCTTGCAGATATGGAGAGATGAGATGCGGCAGGTTTATCTCGGCCAGGCCATTATCCCCAAAGAAGTGGACAAGTAAATAGTGGAGAGCTGCCCTAGCCCATTCTTACGTGCTTGCTGAAATTACAAAGGTGCTATCAGATTCCATACCCTTTTACATTATCATTTTTTTGGCTGAACCGAGTTTGATAAACTGGGCTTCTATTATTGTCGCAGTGGGTCAACAGAATTCGCTTGCTCATTAAACATGAGATAAGCTGTATGCTATGATCGTGCATTTGAGATGATCATTCACAGCCTCCATAAAAAAAAAGGGAATGGCCTTGTGCAGAGCAACAAAGCTAACAGATGCTTACAAGGTTTGAGAACGAGGGCTATGCAAATGATGCAGTTGTTGACTTGGTGGTCTGCTGTTATCAATAAGATGCCAATCTTGAGCCAAAACAAATATATTAGGTAGAGGTTTAAGAATAAAATTACGAGGCATAGTAAGGGTTTTGTATGGTTCACTCGTTGCAATGTCAGATGATAGTGTAGCCAATAGCAAGAAGGAAAAGGATAGTCTCTTGCTTTAATTTTGTTTCTAGATGAATGCCCCCTAAAATTTTGGTTGAGTTTCATGACATGCAGATGTTTATTATGAATTTGGCCAGCGGCGTGTAACCCAAAATTCTCTGGTAAGTTAAATTCTCTTTTTTTTACCGGGTCGAATTCTTTTCTTATTTGCATCTTGTTTTGTTGGGGCCCGCCATTTTTTGCTATGCTAGTGTAGTAGTGACTGGTGAGATAGGGTCGGGACATGTTAAACCGTTGAAAGTTCTTGACAGGATTTAAATCTACGGCTCCTTTCTTATTTTAAGTCTCAGTGACCTGGATCCGTATTGTGCTAAAGAAATGAATGCATACCATCCTTCTCCTTGAATTCTGAAAGTTCCTAATGCTGTGTAAAACCATGAGGAAATTTCTTTAGAGAGAATGATTTGCGCGTTCTGACATTACCAGATTGGATCCTTGGATATTATAACTAGGAGTTACTAGGTTATTTCATTAAAGTGAATGTAAAATCACAATATTTAGATCTCGACGCTTTTCTGATCGCTTTGAAGCTTTAGCTCTCGATTCGCTCGCCATAACAGGCTGAGCGTCATGACTCTTTAGTTGTCATTTGATCTGGGTCAAACTTGAATTGTGGAGTTGTTTTCTTGAAGTGAGAGAAATCAAAGGACTATAAAAATAAGAGGCCATGTGCGTAACTTCAAAGGCCAGCTAAACTAAAAAAATAAGAGACAATGCGCTTAACTTCGAAGGCCACGGTAAATAAAAATGTGGGATGGATTTTTTATAAAATAAATTAAAATATAGTTTAAGCATTAAAATGATTACGTACTATATTTAGTTTAACTTATCAAATCTTTACCTGGATGGTGTTATTTAGGTTATGAATTTTACTAGATTAAATAATATTTTTTTATTTAATT
>Ga0325405_1007375_pt1 | contig 11082 bp, 8 predicted proteins | sample PopdelMetagenome_21_FD_205663 | JGI IMG/M metagenome (GOLD analysis project Ga0325405, IMG submission 205663) | Populus deltoides microbial communities from Bellville, Georgia, United States - Xylem-Control-R2 | ecosystem: Host-associated > Plants > Phyllosphere > Stem > Wood/Secondary xylem...
ACAGGCTTCTTAACAGAAACCCGCAGCATTGCGGGGACCACGTCTACCTGTCACGTTTTGAGCTAGTGTGCCTTCTCAATTCTTTGCTTTCGTCCTTTGGATTTTGCACAAAGGGATAAGCAGACCCCCTTCGTTCCGTGGCTCTTCATCATCGTTCCCTGATCTATCAAACAAATAGAAATGCTGTGCAAAACTTTAGAGGTGCCTGTCTGGGGACTCACCACTTTGCATAATTTATAATAATACCAACATGACCCCCGTTCCTAAAATCATACAGCAAACTCCCAAAGCAAGTATTTTCTTTCAAAGAGATGCGTAAGACAACAAGAAAGCCAAAAAGAAGAGAAAAGAGAACCACGTCATTACAGTTTATGTAGATGAAGAAATTCAGACTGGACACTACCACTAACTAATAAGAGTAGCATACAATAACTATATGCTCCACAACACCGGCGGGCAGATTCAGACAAATAGGCCCAAAACTTTGAAGAAACGCACTCCCTAATCAAAACTTGAACAGAACAGCTGAAGAAAGAAAGTGCCTTCTTTTGTCAAAAACTTGGAGGAAAGTCAGTTCAAATAGTAACTAACATCTTCAGTCGGGAAGTATCTGCTCGCTGTCTGCATCTGCTTCCGTCTCAATCTTAGGCTTGGATGGACCCTGGGCTCCAGGGGCCTGCTTCTTCTTGATTCCACTCACAATGTCATCAATTCTCAGAAGCATGCAGGCGGACTCGATTGCTGTTTTGAAGGTTTGTGCTTTGACATTGTATGCATCCCATATCTGATGACACGGGCAGACGGTTATCAAAACAAAACAGATTTTGTGGACTTGAGAATTCAATCACCGCCATCACCATAACATATCTATCTAGTTAACTTTATATAAGAATATGTGAAGACAAAGATAAGGTAATCATATCACAGACGTAAAAGGACCAAACCAATCAACTACGGGGATTAAACTAAGATGCAAAAGAATATTTGCATAAAGGGGTCATTATCTGACCTCCATTTGAAGAACAAAGCAACAGGACTTGAAACTACAATATTATACCTTCCTCTCTTTCATATCAGTAATTTCACCAGTGTTCCCATCTATGCCAATCCATGCATTTTCACCATTCGCATGCTGCAGTAATGAATTAGACACAAAATAACCAGAAGATGGATGAGTGGAATCTGTAGGCAGAGCTTTTATTCTGCAAAAGCATACTACAAAAAAAGGTTCATACCTTTCCTTGCAGAGCAGTCATGGTTCGGATCACATTAACACCACAATTCTGAGCCAATGTCCTTGGTATAGCCTCGAAAGCTACAGCAGCAGCTTCATAAGGCCACTGTTTCACAACCAATAGAAATAACATTAAGGAAAATCATGTTAACTATAATACATATCCTAATTTTATCCTCAAAAAAATTTGTGTAACAGTTGGTCAAATCTAAAACTTATTGAAGGGTGATCCATTGGTTCAAGAGATTTTAATCATTCACCTTTTCTATGCCTTCGATGGATGAACTTTTTTGCTTCAGAGCAGCAGATACAGTTAATTCTGTAGCACCCCCACCAGGAAGGAGTTTTGGATTCTTGAGTATATTTCTTGCTACAGACATGGCATCCTATATTGAGAACAAGATTTAGAACATCAGATGGCTGAGGAATATTTAAAAAAAAAAAAACAGAGGAGTTTGACAGTTAAACCATTCAATACCTGCAAGTTTCTTTCCACTTCATTCAGAAGATCCTTGCTGGCACCTCTCAAGAGAACAGTACAAGCCTTTGGATCTTTGCAATCAACAATGAAAGCAAAGAATTCATCCCCAATTTTCTTAACCTCAAATAAGCCAGCCCCAGTACCAACATCAGACTCTTGCAACTCATCTGGCCTGTTAACAATGGTGGCCCCACATGCCTTGGCAATTCTGTTATTATCAGTCTTCCTCAGCCTCCTGATTGCACTAACACCAGCTTTGCTCAGATAGTGGCATGCTAAATCACTGAGACCTTTCTCTGTGATTACCAAATCCGGTTTGAACTTAAGTATCTGCACACACATATTCTCTATGAATTCCTCTTCCATTTTCAACAGGACTTCCCAGTCTTCTTCTCTAACCAGCTCAGCATTTGTCTGGTTCTCTCCTTTCTTATATTCAACGGGGCAATCAAGAAGAATAATGCGCGGGTTGAGAATTTTTCTTTTCATTTTTCCTGGGGCAACCACATCTTTGTTAAACATAACCCCTTTAAGAACCTTCGAATCTTCCAACTGGCTGCCAGGCACCTTCTCAACCTTAATGTATTTCTTAATGTCAACTTCCCGCAACCCTTGGCCAAGGTCAACACCAACTGTTGAGGTAGCATCAATTGCTAGATCCTAGAAGTTAGTAAGTACTTAGCATAAAGGAAGTAAAATTTGACCAGATAAGAACAAGGCATGGGACAATGATTAATGTTCAAGGTACTCCCTGTATTCAGAATATTTTAAAACCAAAGCAGGAAATTAGGAAATGCAATAAAAATATCAGCACCACATCATCAAATACTGTGCTTCTGCTTCTTTTTTATGGAAGTGTCATCTATTCATCAGCAAGGAAATAGTTTCAATGAATAGTCCAACTTTATTCAACTATGTTTCCTTCTAGTAGCAACATGGATTCATTGTTTGCATAAATATTCCTCGTCCACAATTCATTAAATGAAGAATGCAAAATTTACACATCTCAAAGATCTTCACATTGTAGGAAATAAGGAAATGCAATAAAAATATCAGCATCGCATCACCAAATACTGTGCTTCTGCTTCTTTTTTATGGAAGTGTCGTCTATTCATCAGCAAGGAAAAAGTTTCAATGAATAGTCCAACTTTATTCAACTATGTTTCCTTCTAGTAGCAACATGGATTCATTGTTTGCATAAATATTCCTCATCCACAATTCATTAAATGAAGAATGCAAAATTTACACCTCAAAGATCTTCACATTGTTATAATCAGGGACAAAAACACAAAGTGAACCATGCATAATCATATCAAACAAAGAGATTGAAATCTCACATTTAAAAGCATCCAATAAACTTGGATAGTTAGGCATCCCAAATGAGAGTATTAAGAAATTTCACGGTTCAGATAACAGAAAAGACCAAAACAGAAGTCAACAAAATGCCATTTGTATAAACCATTAGAATGCAAAGGATACTTACAGCAATTAAGTCCCCAAATTGACTAGTGAACTTTGTGCCTATGCAACTCTTGACCAGCCCCAACATTGCCGGACCTGTCATGTATATCCATAAGTTACTAAAACAACCCAACCAAAAGGATAATTTTTCAGCACCCCACAATGACCCTACAATCCTTTATATTATATGAAATGAGTACTACATTCCCAGTAAAAATAGTCGAACTCCTACAACAGGGTGTTCTTTATAAACCTTCATCTTCATCTTTTTCATATTAAGAAAAAAAAAACCTAGCTAAGCTTCTAGGTTATCAGCACTAGTAAGGAGAGGGTGAATATTACAGATTCCAACTAAGAAAAACACCAACCACTAATCCTCTCCCTCAATATAAACTCAAATTAGAAACATAACAAGATTCAATCAGTGACCAAAAGAAGTAAACTGAAACGGCAATAACACCACCAACAAAAAGGAAGAATCTTGATAAACAATAACAATCAGAAAGTTAAGGAGCAACAACTTACGATCGTTGACATCAATGGACACAGCAATTTTGTCAAGCACGGCAATAGCATCCTCCAGAGCTTTACTGTAGGCTGCAGCAATGGTAATAGAAATAATTAACAAAGTGAGTTAGTTAGTTAGTTAGTGAGAAAGAAGCTGATGATCCAATTAATTTTATTATAAAAAGAAAAGATGTAGAAGTAGTTAAGTTACCTCGGCAAATGACAGTAGGATGATAGCTCTTTTCGATGAAAGCTTCAGCAACATGAAGCATCTCTCCTCCTATTTTCATTCATCCAATTAAAATCAGTAGTGATAGGTTCAATAAGTAGTTTTCTTTTAAAAGGAAAAAAAAAATACACGAGGTGGTACCGACCGAGAACAATGACAGAGGTCGTTCCGTCACCGACTTCTTCGTCTTGAGTGCGACTCAATTCAATCATGGATTTGGCAGCAGGATGAGCCAGATCTAACTCACGGAGGATTGCATTGCCGTCGTTGGTAACAACAATACCACCGCTGGCATCGAGAAGCATCTTCAACATGGACCGCGGACCTAAGGTGGTCCTGATGATATCGGCAACTGCCTTTGCAGCCTGTATGTTGGCATGATGTACCTTCGTTCCTGATTCTCGTTTCAACGAATCCCCTGCAGCAGCGGCCACACATTTTTCATTTATTATTGTGATTGTTATTTTATATATATATATATATATATTTGAAAGAAGAAATTAGGGTTTTAGAACTTACTGAGAACGAGAACTGGAGCGTGCATCCTTCCTTTTCGCTTGTTTAGGTTATACAGGTAGAAAAACCCTAGAAAAGGAGACGAGAGGAGAAGAAGATACGGACTGTTTGTGTGCTAGTGTGTTCAAACTTTAAAGTGCCTGCCTCCTCTTAAAAACGAAAAATGGCTGCCAGCCCTCCCTCGGTGGGTTGGGTAAGCTTCCAGACTCGAAATGCGCTCTCACTTAAAGTAACAAGTAACAACGCCTCAAACCGATGTCGTTTCTAGACCCAACAATATAGTAACGCGGGCGGAGGAGAGGAAGGGAAGAGGGTAAGGAGCCCAGCCCAACAGCCCACTCAATCAAAATTCTATTTTCTTCCTATTATACAGCCCCTTAAGCACAAATTACTTAGTGGGCTTACAACTTGATAAAAACACCGGATCCAAGTTTTTTATGGATGAATTCAGAAATCTAATTAAATTAAAAGGACAAAAAAAATCCTTGTTTTTTAGAAAACATGATTTTGTTTGTAGGAACTAAAAAAGAAACTAAAAGTGTCAGTGATTCAGTAACATGAAATATTTTCTAACATGTGTTTGGTAACTTCTACTTTTTAAAATGTTTTTAATTTTTTCTATTTAAAAGAATATTAAAATAATATTGTTTTAATTTTGATATACTAATATAAAAAAAATTATGAAATATTTCATGTTCGGTTTTTTAATTTTTTTATTTAAAAAATATTAAAATAACATTTTTAAAATATTTTTCATTGTTTTAATATATTAATGTAAAAAAAATTATGAAAAAAACACTTTTTTTAAAAAATAAAAAATATTTTGCACCATGTTACTATACACTTAGTGTTGTGCTTTTGAAACTATTTTTCAATTTGATATACTAAAAAATACATCATTTTATTTTAATTCATCGAAAAACATTTTTTAAAAAGATTTGCTTTTATTATTGCTTATTATACAAATTTTCATTTTCATTTTGGATTTTTTTTAACTAATCATTTACACACACACACACACACACAAACTCCCCGCTCCAGCCCTCTTCTGCAACAGAGAAGGTCCAGCCTTTGGGGATGTCAAGGGGCCTGAAAACAATTTGAGGCATCTCATTAACACCACCACCACTACGCTTTCCCCAACGAAAGAAATGCGAAAGCCATCGTAGCCTTCATGTCTCCCTCCAAATCACCTCACTCTCAGTTAACTTGATGCATCTCTCCCGTAATAGATACAACATGAGATAAAATGCTGATAGCTGCATTTCCCAAATTGAATGCATGTATCTCGACTGGCATCCACCTATCTATCCCTTCCCTAAGTAAGTGGGGTCTCTGTTTTGTGACAAAAAAAGAATTTTACACACGTACCAAGTTGAATACAACTCATCTTCAAACTGCTGTGTGTAAGAAGTTCTAAGCAGAAGAATACAGTTGCATGGAAGAGGCTGAGATTTCGTAAAAGCCACCTCGATCTTCATGGCTACATCGGGTTAACTTCCCCAATCAACACGGTTTCTCTTTCCTTTAAAATGAGTTTCTAATTACAAAATAGAGTAAGCTGAGAGGCTAGTATGACAAGAAATAAGCACTGATGCACTTGCAATTACAACTCAAGCTCATTGCATACAACAGGTTGTACACAGGGTTCAACAAGTTCAGAATGCTATTCCCAGGCTTGACGTCTCAAAAAATGTTGTTCCCTCACTTGTTGAAAAATAGACTTCTTTTCTTTCCTTTCCTTCTTTCACCAAACTGCAACAGTCAATAAGAGTGAAAATCCTGTTTTAATGAGAGCCAACTCAACAGAGTTGTTCTTCATACATTATCTTATTGTGAAAGAACAGCTTTGAATGAAGCATCCACAGAATCAGGCAACCCTTTGCACGGAAAGAGCATGCGACAGCTAATGAGTCACACCACCACATTTCTCAAAAAAACCCTTTCATCATCCCCAGCCCCAACACTCTCACATTCTTATAAACCCCAATGCTACATATACCAGAATGCATAATTTGTAATGTAGCTTGCATTGTATATTGTATAGATATACACGGCACATGCAAGTCACAGAATTCCATGAAATTCACAAAGAAGAAGAGGGCAGAAAAGAAGGTACAAGAACCATACCTGTTTGATAAATAATCTCAACGTCAGAACAATTGTATCTCTTATGCTGCAAAAAAGAGTGCATGAAAGGTTAAGCATCTGAATAGGACAGGAACAGCAACAAAATTTGGAATGAGCAAACTATAGTGTTGCAGCAGGTAGGAAGGAGGCGTATGGGATAAAGGATCAATGGAATCTAAAAACAAAGGAAAAGAAAAATCAAAAACCTTTACAGACTGCTCAAAAGCCAAATGTAACCTCATGTTCAGGGACAAACTTGGCCAATGTCAAGGATCAACAGTAGGCCAGCAAATTATGGCACTTCCAACTCAAAACAATCCTAAGGTTTACCAATTGCTTGGGCAGCCAAAGCCAAGTTCATGGTTTAAGTCTTGAGAACGACCAGTTTTATACCTTGCTCCAACAGAGCCATGGATTATAACCAGTTTCATGTCATGCCTTGACAGAACCATGAGTCATGCATGATTATAATTTCTTTTAATATTCAACCTGTTCTTTTCCATTCCATTTTCAACATTATAATGCATTAACTTTTTTGAAGAAACACTTACAAAAAAAAAACACTTCTTTAGCAGCCACTAGCCATCAAACATAACCAAACCAACTCTACAAAAAGCACAAGTGGATACAAATCTAGCTGTTTGAGACTTTAATCTCCCTTTCATATCTTATGTAATCTTACTGATGCATTCAGATCCAGACAGAGAAAACTAAGATTCCCTTTTCCATTGAATGACAGATTTTGAGGTACTCCCCCATCAATTACTTTTTTTTAGGGGAAAAAAAAGAAAGAGGATATGTGCTTTTATTTAAAATAAATTAATGACAAGAAAATTATCATAACCGTCCACATAATCACAAAAAATCAAAATACTTGAACCTTTAGCAATCCAGTTCTGTAATTTTGTTTTATTCTCTATATTATGCACCATATTCATAATTATATGGAAGATAAACGTAGATCTTATTTCTTTTACTTTTTGACCATGGTGGAGGAACAGGAAGAAAACCCAAGGACAATAAAAATTCTAACTTACTAGCTGATATCTGTTGAGCTGTCATCTGCTTGTAAGAGATGCTGACGGCCAGTAGAATCAGTTAATATAAATTCTAAAGCATGTCCGTAGGGAATTGTAACCTATAGAGGGAGAAAAAAGAGAAGATTATGAGAATAATATAATAAGACATCAACCACCTTTGTGATTTTGAAAGATAAACAATTGGCAAAAGGATGGTAATCTTCAATGACTGAGAGCATGAACCCAGCACCATTAAACTTGCAAGACTCACAAGATGATCACAATCACAGGGTGCCTTTGTGCAGACTTAAATTCCATTTAAATGAAAAATATTGGTATTATCATCATACCAGGTTCATCAAGTGCAAGTCAATTAATCATAACTACAATAATTGAAACTAGCTATTGCCACTTTCCTCCAGAAAGTGGGTGCATATACTGCAAGATACAAGTGTCCATGCACATGCACTATGCATTAATCGATCTTCATCCATGCAATTTCTTGACAAGAAATTTGCTGGATAAAGATCAACAAAAAAGTGTGTAGAAAGGTCCATGGCATACCGTATTACTCAGACTTGCACAACATCCACTATCAAAGACTGTTTGGGCTTGGATTCTGGTATGAAGGCATCACTTAATAGGGGCATGAGTTTAAAAATAAGTTAACACATCCCATCAAGGCAAGTACCCAGTTTTTTTAGTATGCCATGAAAACATTTTCTTTAGTGGCATTCGTTGCACTTAACATAATTGGCACTCTACATTCTTTAGCATCAGGAGATCACATTTTTCATTAGATTGCAAGGCCTTTCATACAAATTAAGAGGAGGAAGAGAGGAGCATACATTTATGGTTGGTGAAAACTTCTCAGTGACAGCCACACCCCCCGATTCACTCTTGATACTGTAGCTATCCCTCTTGATGGCCAAAGTAGCTGGTTCCCATATATCAATAAATCCAGTCTGTAATATCAAACACCAAATTACTATCCATCCTGTTTAAAATATGTATAAAAGTTCTTCAGTAAGACCTTGATAACAAATGGAGAACAAAATTTGTGTATAGATTCATACCGTAAGGCCTACTTTATACGAAACATGGCCACTATAAACAGTCTTCTGTATGTGTTCATGCATCTCAGGATCTGTGACCAGGAAAGTGACAATTTGTAACATTTATCCTATGGTGAGCAACTTGACCAGAAAAAATAAATTAAGGTATCAAAATGCAAAGGAACTGTAAAGGGAACTGCAACAATTCAATGATATAAAAATATTAAAGACTAACTGTGGCCCTCAGTATAGGTTTCCAAAATCCACAAAGGAGTTTGTCATCTTGGAGTGGCCAATTTTGATGCCACCTGCAAAGAGTATTAGGAAGACTTCTGTTCCTAACTTGTAAATGAGGGAAAGGTAGTGTCTAAACTGTTGCTAGCAACATAGGCGACAAATAAAGAACTTGTATCTGTTGACCATAGGCAACCAAAGTTAAAAGAAGAAGAAGAAGATTGGACAGGGAAGAAAAATCAAGTAGAAAAAAGATCCACATTGAATAGGGAGGGTGCAAAGATGATTTTATAACTAATGTGAGGACCATAACAAGGGGAGAACAAGAGGACAACTTTTAGTATGCAATGCTTTTATGATGTAACAAGGACAACCCATAAAAAAAAAGGAAGAATAAAAGAATAGAAAGAACAAAAATCCATAGAAACTGCGTGTTATAGCATAATTACTAACCATATCTGATCTTTTTGTGCTCATTTGCAAAGACCTTTACAAGCTCCCCCTGGAGACATTAAGAAATAAAAAAGGTTATCTCACTCACAATTTATATGACAACTAAGATATGTAGCGATGACAATAGTAATCACTCAAATTAACATTTTTATCAGGACCACCCAAGAAGCGCTTCTGCTTGACCACAAAACTATCAACAAGCTAAACAAGGATAGCTATTATGCTTGTGTGCATGCATGAGCACATTCAAATATTATGTATCTTTTGTGAATGGGCTCAAACAAAACCTCCAATTTGTATGCAGATCTAATCACCTGATTCAATATTATTCTAAATGTCTTGAATATATATATATATATATATATATATATATATATATGCTCCAATTACTTGGACTTAGAAAAGACACGTGAAAGGATTTCCGAGTTCTTTACCCATGCAGACATGAATAAACTCAGATGCCAATATGCAACCTGATGCAATCCCTCTCAAGAGCGCCCCACGCACACTCAAAAGCAGATGTAGCTCAATTCAATTCAAATGCATAGTCAATAGACTAATGTACAGTGTGGAGAAAAGTAAAACAAAAAAAAGGCCTACATAACAGCAGGTATGCAGCAGAACACCAAGAGACCCTTAGTAAACCTATTCCTTTACATTACCAATCTATCACAGTTGTAAAACCTATTACACATGAAAAGGAAGCCTATCTCACAGAGACAACCTCCCATCTTGCCTTCTTTGTTTTTAATCTTAAATCAACTTCTGACAATTTTTTACCAAAATTCTTGTTAAATTCCGATGCTTTGTTCTTCAAGCATCAAGATCCAAGCAAGCTATACCAGCAACTGTCACAAAGAAGTATAGCGGCCCAGCCACCAAAGGGCATGAGGCAAATCAATAATTAAAACCTATATTAAAACAAGAGAACCAGTATGACCGTACAGCCCTAAAACTGATGCAGAATGAGCTCAAAGCATGTTAGGACGCTAACATGAGCACAGGAAATTGTGGAGGTGCATATCTGACAGCCTATTAGGTTGTTTTGAATTTTTTACCAAGCTCTGCCAAATGTTGGTCTTCAATGGCCAACGAGCTAAAGTTTAGTTTTCCAGCAATAAGAGGAAGCAGATAGCAAAATTGAATAAGACAAAGGAGATAAAGAAGAGAAGGAGCTAGAAAATCCATCAATAAGAGAAAGGAGATGGAGATAGAAAACATGAGAGATCCAAGACGGGGAAAGAGAAATAGAAGCAGCAGTTGGCATTTTCTAAGTTGTACATATCTGCAAATGAAAGGGAAAATTTCATATAGGAAGTTCTACAAAGACTGAGGATCTTAACCTCTTCCTGATCATCCTGTACAGCTGAGAGTCTAAACTCAGCATGTGCTTGGCATTTTCCACTTTAAGTAGCAACCCTTGCATGTGAATTAAGAAGATGCCTAACTATATATCCCAGGAGATGAGGTAAAAATTAACTATAAGATCTAAAAAAGAATAAAAAATGAAAAAAAAATATATATATATATATACACCTTATCAAATTTAATCAGACTGTAGGTGGTGCAGGACGAATGAAAGCTTTTCAAATTATTTGCTTAGGAAATTTTGAGATATTATTTTATTTCATTTAGAATATATTTCATAAATCTAGCTATATTCAGTATGAGTTAGAAGTTTTATTTTGGTCAAGACTCTATTCTATTTCCAATCTTACTTCAGGATTTCATTAGGTTTTTAGTGTGTGTGTGTGTGTGTGTGT
>Ga0325405_1007389_pt1 | contig 11069 bp, 7 predicted proteins | sample PopdelMetagenome_21_FD_205663 | JGI IMG/M metagenome (GOLD analysis project Ga0325405, IMG submission 205663) | Populus deltoides microbial communities from Bellville, Georgia, United States - Xylem-Control-R2 | ecosystem: Host-associated > Plants > Phyllosphere > Stem > Wood/Secondary xylem...
GAATTAATTTCTCTTTCTTCATCGAAATTTAGTGGTCTTCTCCTTCCTTAAAAAAAAATGAAAAAATAAAAAAAATTTGAGTTCTAAAATTAAATTTCTGAAAATTAAAATAACCTATCACTTTAAACCAAGAAATATAAGGGATCAAAATAATTTTTTCATATAAAATTTAAAGACGCCACTTGATTTATCACTTTATTACTTTTATCTTCTATTTGTTATTTCAATCATTTTTTTAAAAAATATGTAATCGGATATTAATTTTAGCTCAATTGTATAAAAAAATTTCTAGAATTAAATTAAAAACTAAGAAAAAATTCACTGCTGCAATCTGGTGATTTGTAAGAGAGGAAATAATGATTTCAGCTAAAGACGGCACTACTCTGCTGCTTCGCCAGCCACAGGTCGTCTCTCTTATCTATCTCTCTATATCCAACACTCGTATATTTTTAAACAAGAGTTATTAACCCTTTTATTTTCTGGGTTTTCTTTAGGGTTTAAGTTGTTGATTTGGCGGCAATGGCACCAGCTAAAGGTATGATTTTATCCCATTTCAGTATTCACACATAATTTTGATTGGTTATTTAGTATTACATTTTGAAGATTGTTTTTTTTTTTTTTTCATGTTTTGGTTTAATGACTTTGTACTATTGGTTTAATGACTTAAAGAGAAAGAATAAAATTGAACGATTAGAAGAAAACTTTAATGAATGAAAATGACATCAAGTTGTTTGATAGAATGACTGAAAAAGTGAGCAATAAGTTGTTATAAAGATGATCTGTTTTTGGGTTGTTAGATGAAAATAAGCCTTGCTGATAGTGTTTTTTCAGTGGCGAGAGAAATCTAAGCTCGGGAATATGTTTCTTGTGTTTTTAATGTGCATTTCTTATCTTGTACTGATGAAATTATTGAAAAAGAGCAAGGCTAGGGTATTGCTGAGGTGTGTACCTATGAATGACATCCTTTGTAATGTTTTCAGAAACAGGCTTCTTTATTGTATACGATGAACCTATTGCATGATGTTTTTTATTTCCCTCGTCGATTCCTGGCAATCATGAGTAGTTCTGATTAATGGGTTTGCATGCTAGTGTAGTAGGATTTCATTCAACAGCATGTATTAAAAATAGCAGTTGAGGGTGGGTTTTGATTAGTTTGTTTGTGTTGCTCATGATCGTTATTTTTCTTCACCATTTGTGTGCATGCTACATGCGCAACAGACAGTTTGAAAAAGGCTGACTCAAGGTCATAGGCCATGAAGGTTGCGAGAGCAGTAAAGTCAGGTTCAACCTTCAAGAAGACAAAGAAGATCAGAACTAAAGTTACATCTCATCGACCTAGGACATTGAAGAAGGAGAGGAATCCTAAATATCCTCGCATTAGTGCTACACCAAGGAACAAGCTTGATCATTATCAGATTTTAAAGTATCCCCTGACCACTGAGTCTGCAATGAAAAAGATTGAAGACAACAATACCCTGGTTTTCATAGTTGACTTAGGTGCTGACAAGAAGAAAATCTAGGATGCTGTCAAGAATATGTACGACATTCAGTCTAAGAAAGTGAATACCCTGATCAGGTATGCTGTCAAGTCAGGTTCAACCTTTATTTCTCTTTTTAATGTTTTTGGTCTTGAGAAAATATGATGCTTTTCTTTTAGAAGTGGTTGATTGACCATTTTGAATCACATGCAGATGGTGTTTGTCAATAATTGCTTAGATGTTTTTCTGAATTTCATTATGTTAATTATGAACAAGACCGTACCTGGAATTATTACCCCTACCAGCACATGCACAAAACCTTAACTTCTACTGGTTTGTTGTCAAAACAAATATCATCAATATGTGACATTGTCTGATCGAACCACTTATAAAGATATTGATTATTACAATTCGATTTAGAAAATGTAGATAAGATGGCCTTTTTTTTGCATCTGTAACTTACAACACGCTGATACATCTCTATTAGATGTAGTTTGTTATACTTGGCAATTTGGTTGAATTATCATCTGCCATGGAAAAGGCAGGACTCTTATGCATGGCAGATCCATGAGACTTGTTGCTTGAAACTTTTTCTTGTTCATCTTCTTCCCTTTGGCAAATGTTTAGTCCCTTTTCTGAGTTCATTGATTTTGCTGCAGGCCTGATGGTACCAAGAAGGCATATGTTAGGTTGACACCAGCATTGGATGTGGAGAACAAGATTGGAATTATTTAAGTGCCCGCTCTCTGCTTTTGAAGTTGGTCTTTGCAATTCCATTCCAGAGTAAGGCCGTTTTGTTGTGACATTAATGATAGAGATTTGCGAAATTAGTTTGGAGTTGTGAACTTGTGGAACTTCTGGTTATATTTTATGTCGTGTTTAACTGTAATTGAGATCCAGCAACCTTGTAGGCTTGAGGTTTCTATCCATTGAGTCTGAACTATGCATTCAGATATTAGATCATTTCAATGTCTACTTTATATAATTAATTGTGTGATCTGGCATTTTCATATCAGGTATAGCCACAATTTATATATAGGAGGAAGGATTGTTTTTTTTCGCTGGTTTAGGTTCTCATATTGCTATTTGCAGTGCCAGGAGATACATTTTGTGTCCCAATTGTTTCTACAGCTTTCAGCTTGAATCAACTGTTGCATAATAAAATCACTGATCCAAGTCAATTTAGCAAAATTTGAATGTCCTTGGCTTTTTTTTTGAAATGCCAATGGAAGAAGTTTAAAGGAGGAAACAGGGTAAGGAAGGATTTGGAAAAAGAAAAAATGGAAAGATGGTAACATGTATATATCTTAGGTTGGCTCCAACACTGCTGATTTGCAGCTAACTTGGCTCCGTCAGAGATGGAACGTTGTTCTCTGTTTTGCTGCCCAGATTGCCCAGCGGACTCATCTCCATTCCATTACATATATCTTAGGAATTACTGATTTTCTCAGATTTTCTTCAGCTTTCACCTGTTTAATCTAATTTCCCTAAAATGAAAGGCACTCTAAAGTTCCTTTTGGTCTTTTGTTTTTCATAAAATATTTTTTGATTTTTTTTTATTTCTGTGTATTTTCCAGAAAAAAAGGTCAACATAAAATATTTTATAATTAACCTTTAAATTTAGTTCTGAAAAATCATAAATTTTTGTAAAATATTTTATAAATAGTAATTTACTTATAGTATCATCTAACCATGTTAATCACCATATTTTTCTTAACCACTATCTCATCTCCACCACCACCATCTCCTCCTGCCCTTCACAACCACTATCACCATTTTACTATCTCCTTCATTACTTAGCCACCGCCGTCACCAAGTTAAATATTGAAAAATAATTTACATATAAAATATTTTTGTATCTATAAAATATTTTACACTGAAATTTCTGCAATCAACACGACGAAGCACGTCCACTGCCTATTTCTTAAGGTCCAAGTGCTAAATTGTGTAGGATCTGGGAGCGTAGGACTTGATAATTTGCTTCTCTTTCTTGGGAAAGTTCTTCCCTCGTTGGAATATGTAGCAGTGTGCGCGTAGAAACAGAAAAATCACGACAGGGACTGAGATTAAAGACATGTGATCTGCAAAGCGGACAATTTGTGTGAGACTGAAACCAAGTGTCAATACAAGCAGTATGAAAGACATGACAACAGTTTGGTAAATGTTTCAGCCATTCTCCTTCTTGAAATTCACCCAAGCATACTGCACATTCATTATTGCTTGGACTTGATTCTTCTTTATTCTTCTTGAACTGAGCGATGGGGAGAGAGCGCGTCATGGAGGGCTCGAGTCCATGACACTGAAAATGCATTGAAGGATCTTCAAAGAAAACTTCATTTAGATGTCTCCTATCAACCTGGTTTGTAGAGAAAGTTACACTAACAACTGCACGCCAAATTCGTTTTAGAATTTTGCAGTAAATGAGCCAGAGGAGGATGATGATGCAAACAAGAGCAACTGACACAAGCACAAACGAATTCCTATGTGACTGCCGTTCAAATTCATGTCCTGGGGCTGGCGTTGGACTTGAAGACATGCTATGCTTAAGTTACAGATGAACACTACAATATTAGAATTGAAGGGTATGGTATCTGAAGGCTTTGAATGAAGCTGAGTTGCTGGACATTTTAGAGATGCTTATTCATGTGTAACTTCGCCTCCACAGAGCCACTCTTGGAATTAATGAGTAACAGATAGAGAACGATTAAATCTATGTAGCCACAGATGTGGACAGATTAGTTGACAAGATTGAGAGCACTGTGTTTACATGAGCTGCGAGAGTATAGATGACACCGAAGTTTCGTCAGTTTTTTTCTGAGAAATATGTGAACATGAACGAATGTTCTGCTAATTTTAAAACTATGGTCAAAATTAAATAGAAGATACTAAAATTATGGTATGAAGATATATTTGTTAATCACGAGTCCACTATTAATGGATATCAAGGCAATACATGTTCTCTCTCATTTATATCCTCTCTATGGAAATGCAGGGGCAGATGCAGGACACATTTTCAGAGGTGAGGTTTAAGAGCAAGAAGTCAGAATCTTGCAGTAAATTTATGCAAACAAAATTTGAAACATGTCATGTTCCCTTCTTGCAACTGAAGTTGTCCATCCCTAAAACCCTTTTAGCATGGATCAGCTTGATTGAATCCAATATTTGCAATCCAGGCAGCCTTGAGAATCTGCATCAGAAATTCAGAGAATGCCGAACAGCTACATTTGAAATGATGTGTGATGAGATTCCAAAAAATCCAAGTAGTTTAGGAGTAAGGTTTATGTGTTGGATAATCGGTTAATTTCTTGGTTTTAACAATTTGATCTATTTTTTCTAACTAAGATGACTGGTAATTTGTACTTGTTGTCTGGTAGGTCAAGATGACTGATAACTAACACTTATAAAATGTCATCTTTTATAAATTTAAAGACTATTAGATGCTAAAGTAAGTATCTTTTTAGAGAGAAAAAAATATAATGAAAATTTAAAAATATAGACTCTACAAATATGTATGCGAAAAATATTAAAAATGAAGAGATTATAAACCTAGAGTTTGAAGGACTCATGAGGTATTTATAGCCCGCGAATCTTGTCTTTTTGTGGGAAGGAGGGGTTGAAGAGTCATTTTATTTCTGTGATGTTTTAAGATGTAATCTACTCAAAATAATACGTATTAAATCAATATAAAATATTGAAGAACCCAGGTCCTGAAAAATTACAGAGGGAGTGTTGGTCTCAAGTGAGTTGCCTAAGCTCATTAGAGACGGGAAATGAACCCAAGTGCACTGCTCGAGACCTATGGTTGTTGGGTCTAGATAGCATCTGGACCTATTTTTTTTATCGTAGGGGGTTCTGAGCCTGTTAAATTTAGATTCATTAGTAGCCCCCAAGTCTTTGTGATATTGATATGCAAAGACTTGTAAAAATATTCGGTTACCATGATGAATTCATCGAATTTTCTTTATATAAAAAGAGTGGTGAAAACTCTAGATAATATACCAGAGAGCCTATCTATAGAGGCATGCCTGATGATTGAAAAATAATTTTTAAATATATAAAAAAATAGCATAGTGAAAAGCATAGTGTAACTTATACTTAGAAAATTCTTCATGAGAATAAAGTGAAATCATAAAGAAATTTATACATAAGAAATTTTTCTAGTGGCTATGAGGAACTCATAGTAGGAACCCTTTGAAGAAATCCATTCTATTAGAGAAACTCATTCCATTGAAGGAACTTGATAGAGACTCATTCCATTGGAGGAATTTAATGGAGGAATCGAATGGAGAAGCTCATTCCATTAGAGAAATCCAATGGATAAATTCAATTGAGGAAACCAAATGAAGGAAATTCAATGGAGAAACTCATTCCATTGAAGGAACCCATTGGAAGAATTTAATGGAGGAAACCAAATGAAGAAACTCAATGGAGGAATCCAATGGATAAACTCATTCCATTAGAGGAACTGAATAGAGGAAACCTAACGGAGAAACTCATTCCGCCGATAAAAACTCATTCAATTGAAGGAACACAATCCATTGGAGGAACCAGTGTGTATTTTTGCAATTGCCAAGACTCAGCAGTGTTATTTTAGCATCACCAAGCTTTAACAAGATGTATAACTCTATCAGCTGCACCACTGTGAGAATGAACAATAAAACAGTTATGCAAACAGTAATTAACTATCACAAAGAAAATGGAAGAATGAGAACAATTGAGCATTTTCTAATGCCGTCCATGGCTAGCTAGCACATATGTTTCAGTATAAACTTTCCATGCGCAGAAGCCTATCAAACCTACTTGTGAAATGTCCTGTGACCTGTAAATTCAATCTTAATATCAGAATGATTCTGCCAAATATAAATTTAAAAGTGGTGTAGAATTCACATTTACGCTTCACGATAAATTGAATCACCAGCCTTCTACTACAACTCAAGGAAGAGAATGGAATTGTCAAGGACAGCCTGTTGACTCTTGCTGTCTGCTGAGCATCAAACTGCTAGTTGCCAGAATCTCGATCTGATTCTGCTAGTCTTGTAAATGTCTTGGGATGAAGTATTGAAAGAACCTATGGAAGCTTCAATTTTCTTCCTATGTAGTGGTTAATATAACATTGTAAGGCTGTTTTGACCTGGACCTTAACTTATTCCTCAGAACTGATAATATCATTCTGCCGTGATCTTTGTTGGCATATTCGATCATGTGTCCTGAAACTGCTATATGGAAAGAATCTTTTAAATTTGCTTCCATCCAAAGCCACTTCAAACAAAGATGAACCTCCACTCCTTGATGATTCTTGGCTAATGGATGCTTCACACCTCCTTTGCAGGCCAGAAAGATGATATGGGTTCGCGTAGAACACACAGAAACCCGGACAGTATTTTTCATTTGGACGGGAATTAATATATAGATCTATTGCACCTCATGGAATAGATCAATGGATTGTTTAATGTGCTGGAATATACATGCAGCGAGTCAAGCAAGGACTGCTCTATATTTCTGCCATAGGATACCCAAAAGTTGAACTAAACATTTCAGTATGGTTAGTATCTCGGTATTTGCTGGAAAATGTTTATAAAAAAGTATTTTCTGGAGATGTGCAATGTGATGGCAAAAAAATCATATACTTCACAGCAATACCAGGTCTTTTAACACTGTGCCAGAGTTCAAAATTGTGTTTAAGGTCATCCATTACTAGCTACTGCTTCAGTTTCCACAACCATGTAATACAACCACGCTAGTGAAAGTAGCAACCGATCTTTCTTCTGTGTACTTTTCAGGTAGTAGCTTTTTTGTTTACAAATGTAAGCTTAGCAGAAACAGAACATCCTGAACTATGTTGTTGTCTACTGTGGGTGTTACGATAAGGCAATTAATCTGCAGCTCACGAAGATTTTATTTCCCTTATCAGCGATATACTTCCAGATATTATTAGGGCAGGAACGAGCACCCAACACTCATGGATAACAACTACTGTTCTGGACTGGTCCTAATTTGTCAATGGTGAAGACTATGAAATTTGACTGTCCCTGTGATCAGTACTCTGATCCTGAAGGCCAAACACAATAGGCCAAAACGAAACTGTTTTGAAACCCTCTTCTATTAGGAAAATGTAATATTTCATGTACAGAAAGGAAAATAAGCCAAGCTAACTAGTTATATCATTCAAGCGCTGAAAACAAAACATCTCATTTACACCCTTAACCACTGAAATTTGATTTTACAAAATAGAAAAGAAAAAAGGAACCAAGTGCCACATTCTCATTGAAATCTTTGCCGCTTCCTAGCTGGAATTTGATGCATATCACCAGAACTTAACAAACATCCATTGCCTATACCTGAACCAGAAGCACAAGTAGCAAAATCTAACATGGAAGCTGAACACATTTGAGAAGATCCACGAGACAACCCAATATTTGACGGGGAAGGAAATGGTTGTTGAGCAAGGCAGCTTGAATTTGCTGTGAGGTGTGGAGTTTCAAAACCGTTAAAAGAAACAGGAATCTTGAACTGCTGCAGCGGAGGCGGATTTCTCCACCGCGGAAGTGGACCTGCAAGAAGAAGTGTTTGAAGAAGAGGACCAGTCTCCATCACAGCCTGCAACAGTTTTCCCCTCTGTGGTAAGACTTTTCCTTTGACAAAATTATCAATTACAATATCGGCCGGATCAATCTTGGTCAATGCTGAAGCCACTAAAACTTTTGGTATAGAGCCATCATATTCTTGAACCAAGGCCTTATTCACAAAGCCCATGTGACTTGATTCTGCCATGTTAATGCTGGAGAAATCTGGTGAAGTAACTGCATCAATTAAGGACTCCACAGGGGAGGAACCGTGTGATTGATGATTATACGTATCAGATAGACTGTTGGATTCAGTTATACTGGAATTTGCTTTAGCAGGAATCACAAGGGGGCTTTCCGGTTGTGCTTGAGGAAGAATGGGCAGTAATTCAGAAGTACTGAAAAGCATAAGTTTGTTGAGCAGTTTTTGCAGTTGACCTTTGGCCTCGTCTCTTTCTTGGTAAGCAATCTTTAGGAGATTAATTAATTGCTTAACGTCCTCCTTGTGCTTCCTCAGTCCTTCATTTGCTTCAACTTTCAGTGAATCTAATTCAATGGTGGTGTATACAAGCTTCTGCTTCAATTCAAAGCTCTGCAAATTCAACTCAATTCAAGTTAATTAGTTTTGTTATGAGCACAAGAATTCAATAAAAAATGGCTTGGCAACTTCAAAATACAGATATGAGATATGGATAGAGTAATAATACAGACTTGATATTTTCATAAGTAAAATCAATAGGGCAACGCGACAAAAATTGAAGCCATGGTTTCGAAGAAACTCAGAAATCAACATCGATACCTTAGCTTCAAGTGGTACAGGAGTCTACACCGAACAAGCTAATGCAAAAATCACAGAATCCTAGTAGGCAGAGACAGAAATTCCAAATGAATCCAATTGATGAACAAGAATTTCCATGGTAAGAAAAACAGTATAATCTCAATCTGGGCCCATGCGGATCACAAGTCCTTCAAGTCAAATAGGGTGAATCTATTGAACTCGAAAAGGGAAAGAGAAAACCAATGAGAGAAAGAGTGCACCAAACAAACCTATCGTTTAAAAGATATTGGTCCCCGTAACTTGTGCCATGAAACATCTCAAGTTTACATCAATACAGACAAGTCTCGACTCAAGTTTCAACCCAAGGCATGTTTTACAAGTCCAAATTCTTCACCGAGCAAACAAAAAGGAAGGGGAAAAAAATAGTGCAAAACGAGGACCACTTTTTTTACGAAACCAAAAAACACTACAAGTATACCATGTAAGAAAAGAAAGAAAGAAAATGCCATCAAATTAAGGTTGCTCATTCAAGCCGATTACTACACTTTTGCAAGCGAATAGTAAGCAGTAACAGCATACAAGACACAGAAAAACTACCAAGAAGGCTTTAAAACAGAAATAAATCATACCAACAAGGCGGAGTCATTAGAAAATTCATGGACGTCATCACGGGACCGGTAATGAGGAGAGAAATGAACTGAAGTTTAGACTTGAGACCCCATAAATAAAACACATTGAACATCACACAATATATAACACACTGTACATAGTACACATAACAGAACACGAAAGGGCTTAAATGCCAGACCAAGCAAGACCCAGAAGAGGAAACAAAGAGCAGAAAGAACCCACCTCTTCAAAACCCCACATAGAACCCAACTCCTCCATTTTTACTTTCCAAGTCTTGAGAGAAAAAAAGAAACCAGAAAAGAAAAGAAAAGAAAAGAAAAGTCTAAGGCACCTGGGGGGGGGGCTTCAACAAAAGTGATCAGGGACTCATTTATAGAACAATGAGGTACACATAAAGACAAAACATGTGGATGGCTTTCTCATAAAGTTCAAGAAAATCCAATCAACATCAAAGGAAAAAAAAAAATTCAAATAATGACAGAAAAAACAAATCTTCCAATTAGAGAAAACAGATTCCACTTTCAGTTTCTGCCCTCTATGTAATATTAAATTTGCTTTAAAACCCACCCACTCTTTCAGGGCCTCTGTCTCTTGCTTAAAATATTTACGCTCTCCTTTTCTCTCCTCTATATATTTATATTCAATGAGTAATTTTTTTTAAAATGTTTATTTATTTTCTCCTAACATGTTCTTTTACGCGGTTTTGCATGTAAGGATTTTCCTTACACACCCTTTCCTTTTTTTTAAACCAAATTTCCCTCACGGCTTCTTTGGTCAATGAATTATGGTTTCTCCATGTTTCATGATGGAAATAACCTCTCATCACCGTTCACCGTTGATTTTCTTCTTACCTCCTTTCATGGCCCTTCATCATATTACTTCATAAATATAATGATGGATGAATCCTGGTGTTCATGTGCACTTTTTTAAAACGTGAACATCAAGATTTGAAATCATTGCCTTGTGAAGTACTTAGTTGGTTTACCCTTCGCATGCAGTCAGGAGGAGATGTGAAAAATTCTTGGAGAGTCCATGAATCATGATGGGAGGACTAGCTTGATTTCTTTGCGTGTGCATATATATATATGTTAAAATTAAACATATCGGGCTTATTTGTTATAATCGAGCACTATTATTGTACAAATGATCGAAGTTCTTATCTGGACAAAAAAAATGTTTATTTATTTTCGAGGGAATCTAAAGCAGAATGTCTAGCTAAAATTAACTGGAGAGTCAGCAGCATAGTAAGGATGTATTGATTAGTTTAATGAAATGTTTTACGAGACTTAAAATAATGAGTACTTTCGGATTATTGTGTTTTTGGCGAAGCATTTCTCATAGGGGCGGGGCTGTCCTAGATTGGCTTGTGAACTGCCCGAGAAAACTGAAATCAACCATATAATAGTTGACTTATAAACTATTCTTACACTATTCTAATTTGTAGCTTTCGACACACTAAGCTCTATAAATAATTATCCTATATTCTTCGTGACCTCTACTTGCCTAGGGGCTACTGCCAAAGATCTTTCAAGCAAAGGGTCAGCCATGTTGAAACTTAGGTTTCCAAGAGGAAAAATCTGTCTTTATTCATTATTGATTATATATAGCCATAACAGAAAA
>Ga0325405_1007396_pt1 | contig 11060 bp, 7 predicted proteins | sample PopdelMetagenome_21_FD_205663 | JGI IMG/M metagenome (GOLD analysis project Ga0325405, IMG submission 205663) | Populus deltoides microbial communities from Bellville, Georgia, United States - Xylem-Control-R2 | ecosystem: Host-associated > Plants > Phyllosphere > Stem > Wood/Secondary xylem...
AAAATAAAGTATATTTATTTGAATTCATTATACACTAACCTTCCTCTTGTATCGAATCTTTTCCACAAATTGAATCCAACGTTTGAGTGTATCTATAGGATTTGGATTTAATTGATATCCTTACTTTAGAAATAGATTTTAGTATTCCTGCCATAGGGAAAAAAATAAAGGGATAAGCAAATAGAGTTTAATAATAAGATTATGTTTTCATTTAAGCAATTCAAAGGTTTTAAAAAATGATAATTATTGTGGCGCTAAATTGATTCATATATATATATATATATATATATATATATATATATATATATATATATATATATATATATATATATATATATATACTAGATTGGTGCTCATGATATATGGTGGGTTTGTATTATTTTTTCAGTAAAATATTTAGGTGTTGCAAGCATATTAAAAAAAGAAGAAGAAGAAATCTCATAACTTGAGTTATAGTCCCGACCAACTAAATAAGCTAGTTTTATTTGAATCATATGAGAAAACAGGCAAGAATAGCAAACGGGAATATATGTGTGTGTGTGTGAAAGATGATATTATTTAATTTTTAGTTAATTAAACATGGAAGGACGAAACAGGATAAAAAAAAAATTAAAAAAACTGATGTGAGCTAGCCTAAGACAATAAGATTGACATTTAATCTGGACATCTAAGGGCGAACTAGTCCGGATTAACTTGAAAAACTCGTGTTTTAGGTCATGATATCGGAATAATTATATAGAAAAAGAAATTAAAGAAAATCACAAAACTATTTAAAAAAAACATGTTGAACGATGATATCGGAAAAGAAATTAAAACAAAAAAAGATGTCAACCCCTGTTAACTTTTCAAACTTGTGACTTAGGTTATCAGATCGTAAGCAATATATATGAAAAAAAATCATGAATCCCAATCTCTAGAAAATGAAACGTTGAAAGATGAAATTGAAAAAAATATAAATAAAAAAATTCAAAATAAAAAATAGCGGTTAAAAGAATGGGGATTAAAATAAATTAAAGGACAACACCAAATTTTCACTTTGAGATTTAAATTGAAAAGAACAAAATATTAACAAAAGGAAAAAAAAAAACGAAAGAATGAGGGCATAAATGAAAAATAAAAAACAATACACTATCAAGTTGAATTGAAGGATGAAACTAAATACAATAAAATTTTTACAAAAAGTTTAAGGAAAAATATAAGAAATCATAAAAAAAAAATAGATCAAATTGAAAACATCAATACACAATAAAAAAATGAACTTGTAGATTTTTTTAACGTGTTTATTTACATAAAAAATTAAAAGATGTAAATAAAAAATTTATGTATGCATCGAATTAAATAAATCACAAACTATTATGTAAATAAATGAAAAAAAGTTATTAGCAATAAATAAAAATATAATTCAAAAAATTGAGAGACGTATATCAAAATATTTAATATCATAACATTGGTCATTTACCTGGTTGTGTTTAATAAATTTGTTTATTAAAATCAATTTGTAATAGAAATCAATACATACATAATTTGTTTAGAATAAAATAAAAAGAAAATAAATATTATGCAAGGTTAGACATATTAAAAACATTATAATAAAATAAAAATTTAACCCATATAAAATATATATAAAAAATATAGATAAATCATACTAACCTCTTAAAAAAATAATCGCTATTTAAAAAAACTAATTAACAAAAAAAATCACAAAGAATGACTATTAATTAAAACATAAATTTAAAAATTATTTAAAAAAAAACATAAAAATGCATTAATAAAAAAATTAAAATTAAAAAAAAAATTAGGTCAGGCGCTGTTGGACTAGGTAAGCTAGGCTAAGAGCCTGGCCCAACAAGAAAGTGCCCGCGTTGGGGCCTTTAATTTTTTTCTTAAGTTAATGGAGTGGATCTCGTTCACCCTAATTGTTTGAAAAAAAACAACGCGGCATCTGAAGCTCCCCAGAATCCAGAAACTAGGTGGATGGAAAAACAAGGTTTTTGTTTTTTTTACCAAAAAAATCATTTTCAACTCTTTTTTTTTTTAATCCAAAACACTATAGGAACATTGTTAAACCAATCAATGGTCTTCAAAAATGCAAAAAACAGCCCCAAAACCTGAAAACAACTCAAAACTAAAAATCTTTTCAAGCTCAAATATGTTTTTGTAGGCGTTTTCAAGGAAAAACAACACCTAATCTTAACTCCCCTCGTCACACAGCACCATTTGACACAAAAATAAACGGTTTTATGTCTTAAATCGTCGCCAACGAAAATTTTCTTCTTAACACTGAAATTCGCCAACCCCTCTCTCTGCTCCAAAAAAAAAAGAGAACTTAAAAAAAGGAAAGAAAAATGAAGATTGACACCAAAGTTATATTTAAAAAAATTGAAGGAACTAGTTACCGAATAGATAAAAAAGATGAGGGGCTAAAATAAACTTTGCTAACCAATTTAAAAAATACCACCTGTTTTACCTGTTTTTTTCACTTTAGTCTTTTATTTTTCAAATCAACTTTTTCTAAAAAAAATACAATTGGATTCTAATTTGGACTGAAAAAGCTTAATTGTGCAAAATAAAAATTCAAGAATCAAATTTAACCATAAGAGAAAGGGAGGAGGGTGGTTCCGCTGCGTGAGAGAGAGGGAGAAAAGTGGTGTTATGATTGGATTTTGTTGGAAGAGAGGGAGGAGGGAGATAGTGATTTTATCAGGAAAAAGGAAAGAGGGAGAGGTGAGATTTTTAGGGATTTCATTGTAATCAAGGATGAAAAGAATGGTAGAATTTTAATTTTTTTTTTTATGTTGCTGACATGATTTTTAATGATATGGGCAGAGTAATAAATGGGATCAAACTGAAACTATAACTAATAAAATATCACTAGTTATAGTTTAAGCAATATCAAACTTCTCAAGTATTGCATATGATATAGATATATTTCTATCAACAATAAATAACGAACAATTAGATTTTTTAAAACCAGATGTTATGCATAATATTGTTTATTTAAGATTTTTCTTCTCACTCTAATGTGCCAACATTTATATAAAGGTATAAAAACTATTTTTATTATAAAAATTATATGAAAAATATTATATCAATGATGTTGAATATCCAAATATATTTATGGATATGTAGATCCATATATAAAGGTAAAAGATATGGTATACTAATCCTCAACATGGTAGGACAACAAGAAACTGAGGCAACAAGAAATTGAGAAGACGTTTTGAATCATGCATTCTTATCCTTGAGAAACATCATTCAACATGTATTTGAAGTGTGGAAAAGAAGGCGAATAATTTTGTGGAAAATGAATCCTCAAACCATAATCAAACATCAAACATCAACAATTATCTATCAATAATCATGATTTAATCAAAATAGGTTTTGGTGCAAAAACAAAACCCTAGGATTAAAACTAAAAAAAACAATTATTTATTTAAAGTAACATTTGATTATTGATTAACCAAACCTCATGAAGTTGTTAGTGCAAAGAATCAGATCAAAACTAGTCCAAATCATAGAGCTAAGGCAATACTCTTCTCAAAAACACTACTTATAAAACCTTGAAAATACAGAACAAGTTGCCAACCCAAAAACATGCATACCAAGCCCTAAAACCATGCTTTTTTTATTCACACAAACCACATTATCATTGTTACATATGATTGGATCAAAACAAATAAAAAAAAAACACCACCTTCTCAAGATTATGCATGAAGTTCTTAAAACTGAAACTGCAGCCCTATTGACAGCCAACAAATGCATTAAATTTCACTCCAAAACTGACCCTTTAAACACTTGGGACTCAAAGCAAACTCAAGAACCAAGAGTATGCATTAACAACCTAGAAAAAACATCAAACACGCACTACCACTTTTGACAAATTCAAAAACTACTACATTTCATCAAATCTAAACATCTAAACATCTTCTAAAACATCCAACAATATTAACAAACAACCCCAAACAAGATTAAACGGGAAAAAAATAACATTTTGTGCATTTATCGAAATCAAAATTAAAGATATTATAACACCAAAAAAGTTCATAAACATTTTTAAACATGTAAAACAAGCTAGATGTGTATCTCATAGACATCACCTACTAGGTTAAAGAAAGTTTATACCTTCAAAGCTCACTAATTGTTGCTGCCCCTTTATGCTTTTCTTTTGAAACGTTTATCTTTACCATACTCAAAGGTTAAGAAATCCTTATGCTAGGCTCTTGAACCTTCACATTAATCTTTCTTATCAAGATTTTCCTACCCATTCTTCCTATATTTTTCTCCTCTTTGCTTTGATTTTTCAGGGGGCATTTATAAAGTTTCAAGCTAAAACTTTAATCAAGTTTTGATCACGATTAATTAATGCTTGAACCTTTTATCCAAATGGGAGGGTTTTAGGTAAGTTTTAATAGCTAGAAACTTTGTACCTTGATGGTTTTCCAACAAACTTGATTTTTGAAGATTTTGGTGGTTTTGCTAACTTGAAAACCAAAGAGTTGTTTCTAGCCTTCTAATCTTGAGGAAAGATGTTCATCCCTTGATAAGAACCAACTTAGAAGGTTTAAGGTGTGAACACTTGAAAAATCTCAAATTTTGCTGATCTTAGTCCCTGAAGCCACATGTGTTTTTTTGTTTGGTCTCTTATTTTGAATTTCTTCAATCAAGTCTCTAATTAGCTACAAAACTACAATATTTAAGCAATTAAGTCCTTGATTTGACAAAATTAGCTTTTTAAAATTGCAATTCAACCCTCAAACTTCAAATTCTTTCAATTAAAGCTCAAATTGAATTCAAAAATCAATTTTCTTGTAATTAAGCTCTCAATAAATTCAATTAAACCTTGAAAAAATAAAACTGAGTCCTTAAACATTTAATTTTGAATTTTCCTTTCCAAATTCAATTTTCTAATTCAAGGGGCTTTCACCAGTTCATATTGGACTGTTAATTTTTCCTACCTTATATATTTTGATCGTCCCTGACCAATTTTTGAAAATCTTCTTGGTGTTCTTTATGTTTTCTCCGTTGATATATATATTTTTTTTAAAAAAAATCAACTTTTTTTTTAAAAATTATTTCCTTTTTTTGATTTTTTGTATATTTATATGAAGCCTCGAAATAGATAACAACAATTTTGATGTGGTCAAAAATAAAAAAAAAACTAAAAAAATCATATCGATGCATTTTCATCAAAAAAAAAAATCAAATTGAAACACAACTTGCACCATGATACCAAATATACACAAAACCCAAAGGCCTTGTTGACGAGGTAATTTGGTCTTTTTCGTATGGCTCATTGGTCATTATCAAAATGATTGGTACGAATCAATATTTGCATATTTGTTTTCAACACAATAACATTATTTAACCACCCTAAAAAGCAAAAAATATTAAATTTGCATTCACGAGCTTCTTCTTCTTTTCCTTTTATAAGCACAATGAAATGACAGAATAACCTCTAGAATAGAATATCATTAAGCTATCATGCAGTGAATTTTTGTATTTCTTACCTTTTGTTTTGTTATAATCAAGTTGAAAAATGGGCAATTTAGTATTTTAATAAATATAAAATATTATTTTAAAAAGTGGTGGACACATGCATGTGTTGTCATATGGAAGACACTCGTACCATTCAAGCGACATTCAAATCATCTCGGAGGCCTCTCCATCACTAGGAGGCACATGTGGTGAACAATTCTCCGGTTTGGCGTCAATAACCTTTTCTTTATTCTTTATTTTCCCTCCCACTTGATTTTTTTGCATACTCCTCCAGTTTTTCAAAATAGTTGTTCAATTTGTTTTTTCTTTTAAGTTTGTTCTATGTTCTTTTGATTACTATTTCTTATTTGAAATAATTTAAAAAATTATAATTTCTTTTAAATTTCATCATCCATCGATTTTTGCATTTATCATATTTGGTCTTCATTCTTTTGATTGCTATTTTTAGTTTTTATTATCATTTTCTTGATTTATTTTATTTCTCAATTTCATCCCTCGTTATTTTATTTCATTTAATAATTATAATATATTTGGTCCTCTTGATTTTTTTTCTATTTTTTTCTTGATTTTTTTTTTCAATTTTGTACCTCATTGTTTTATATCATTTAGCTTTTATAGTAGATTTGACCCTCATTTTTTTTATTGCTATTTATTTTTATTTTTATTTTTATTTTTGATAATTGAGAATTTTGCTTTGTGATTTTTCCGGGTTCACCTTCTATGGGGTAACCCAGTTTCATGACTTAAGTCACAAGTTTTGAAAATTAGCCTTATTTGACTCCGACCTTTTTTAGGTTCTTTTTTTTCAAATTGACTTTTTTTTTTTTAATTTCATCATTTAACATTAGGTTATTGAGCCTTTAATTTTTTTATTTTTGTTACTTTCCTTTCTATGAGGTTATCTCAATTTCATATTTCGGATCACATGTTAGTTAAGTTAATCTAGATTGACTTGAGTTTTTTTGCAGTGTTTTTCTTAATCATTTTTTTTTTAGTTTCACATTTTATTATTTAGTTTGCTTGAATGTTGACTTCCATTATTGTATTCAGTCTTTTTTGTACGGGGTTATCTCGACCTCACAATCAGGCTGCAAATTTGCCATGCTGACTTGAGTCGGGTTTATTGTTCTTTTTTAAAATTATTCAATTCATTTTTCAATATTTGTTTCGCTGGTAATTGAACTTTATATATTTTTTAATTTTTTTTATAAGTTTATCCCATTCATATTTAATTTTTGTTTTATTATCAAATAAGATTATTTAGATTTTTTAAAAATATTTAGAGGATATAACATTGTTTTACCTTAAAAAAATTATCTCAGCTTACGTGATACCACAAGCCATCCATCAAAGTAAAAACACTAATTTGGTTAAGAATCATACGAATCCACGTCATAACATTATTTTCTTGCTCGTATAACATGTATTTATGGTTTGTGTATTTTGTATATTGTAGTTTGCATACTCGATCTGTAATAAGTAAAGAAATGTGTTTTTTCTTTTGAGGTCCTGTTTGTCTTTGCGCATAGCTGTATTTTTTAAAAAGTTTGAGATTTTTTATACTTTAAATGATTTTTTAATATTTTTAAATTTTTTTAATATGTTGACATAAAAAATAAATTAAAAAAATTAAAAAATATATTATTTTGATGTATTTCTAAACAAAAAATATTTTAAAAACAACAACTACCACAATACCAAATACTATTTCTAAGTTTGAGTCATTGAGTTAGTATCTTGTATAGTTAAAACTTATTTGATATTATGGCAGCGGTTGTTTTTCAAAAATATTATTCGCTTGAAAATGTATTGAAATAAATTTTTTTTTATTAAATTTTGACATTAGCAAATCAAAACAATTTAAAAACACACATATAAAAAATATAATTTGTAGCAAAAAAAATTTATTTTTTTGCAAATATACTTTCCGACTACGAAAACAAGCATGATCTTATTAAGCTTGGCTCAAGATGCGGATGAAGAGTTGACCAGTCAACTCGGGTCAAACTCAAAATAATATTCTTTTTGATAAAAAAATAAAAATAAAAATGATATTATTATGGATAAAAATTTAAAAATTTCTTAGAATTAATCTTTTCAATCAAATAAATCATGAATTGATCTGCCACTTAATGTTTGGGAATGCGGTGAAAACCGCGTTCCTAAAAATTTTGAAATTTATTTTTGTTTAAAATAATTTTTTTTATATATTTTTAAATCATTTTGATATGTTAATATAAAAAATAATTTTTTAAAAATAAAAAAAAAATTTATTTTAATATATTTTTAAATAAAAAATACTTTAAATTACCACAACTATCACAGAAACATCTACCCCTACTTAAGCCGATCATTAAGCCGAGTTTAATTAATATAATATTATAGAAAATTTTTTTTGACGCAGGCAGAATTTTTTTTTTGACACAGGCTAAAAATACTCATGTTTTAATTATATCTTCTATCCGTTTTGTCGGGGAAAAAATGAAGTTGGTAAGGGAGCCACCGAACCTAATCATTGTCTAGCACGTGACGGCACCACCAATTTTACTTACCTTCACTTGAAAAGTCAGTCACTGTCCACAACCCGCCCCCAACTTACCCTCCACATTTTAAATTTTGATACGCCCCGAAGCCGTTACATCACTCTCTAGGCTCCTCCTTAACTCCACCCTCTAGGGTTTCTCTACCTCACCAGTAGCCATGCTCTTCCTCCACCTCCGCAGTAGCCGCCACCACTCTCTCCTAGGCATCCACATCAAATTCCTCTCCACAATTTCCTCACAGCATTTGCACCTCCCACTCTCCTTCCCAACCTACATGATATGGGGCTCCAACACTTCCCTCGGCAAAACCCTAATTTCCACCGGCCTCGCCTCTTCCTTCCTCCTATCCCCCCGTACCACCAACAAAACCCCCAAATTCGTCTACCTCAAACCAATCCAAACCGGTTTCCCTTCCGATTCCGATTCTCATTTCGTCTTTTCTAAACTCTCCTCCCTTGCTTCACTCCGTTCCTCTCCTCTCTCTCTCTCTGCCTCCAATTCCGTCCTCAATTCCTCCCTTTCCGCTGCCAGTTCCCTCTTTGGCGACGATTCTAAGACCAAGGGTCGGAACGTAGGGATTTATAATTTGAATTTCACTGAGGAGAACAGGTTTGTGAAAGATGGGGTTAATGTGGTTTCGGAGTTGGTTTGTGAAACCTTGTATGCATGGAAGGAGGCTGTTTCGCCGCACTTGGCAGCAGAGAAGGAAAATGGAGTTGTGGAGGATTCTTTAGTGTTGGAGACTTTAGAGAAGTGTTTGAGAAAAGAAGAGGATAGAAAGGTTGAGGAAATGGATGTTTTTTGCGTGGTTGAGACTGCTGGTGGCGTTGCGAGTCCAGGTCCGTCTGGGACCTTACAATGTGACTTGTACCGGTATGTGGTCATTCTTTCCTGTTAATGAATGTTAATTGTCAATTGCTGCTTATAGGATTAACTAACATTTGATTATTAAATTGGGAATCAGGTTTTCGTTCATCGTTTTACAATTGATGTTCTCGGTTCTTTGTTTGACTTCTAATGAAACTTATAATTGAAGACTGGACTTTCTTGATGTTATTTTTACATGTTGATCTTACTTACAGAAAAGACTATTTGTGGGCTTTTAATCTTTTTGTCCACTAAAGATCTAAGGTACCCTTGAAAGTTGGTTTGGTAGTAATGTAACTAAATGAGAAGTGGAGAGGGAGTAAGGTCTTGAATTCAAGTCCTACTCTTACCACCCAAAGAACAAAAAATAAATAAATAAAAAAGTACCCAGCAATAAGCTGGCAGTGAATATGAACATCTTGCTTGGTGATTGTGTCTGTTCTTTGCCTAGGAACCTGAATAAACGTGATACTTATTCATTTGAGGTTGTGTTTTTGCAAAAAAGTGACAATTTAATCTTTTGGTATTTGATATGTGCATTTGGTGTCTCATAGAGAATAAATGGTATGATGGAAGGAATGAAAAGAAGTTATGTAATCAACCAATGATAGTTGGGACAAAAAGTTGGTTGAGTTGAATTTGTGCAGTTTTTATCTTACAGGATATGTGACAGAACAGAACACAGGGAATGAATTCTGAAGTCAACCAAACTAATTTGGGACTAAAACTTAGTTGAGTTGATTGCTTTCATTTTGTGTCTCACGGAGAATATGCATTAGATAGGACACAAGTAAAGGAAGAAAGCTTGTATTCATTTTCTTCTCATCTGTTTTTTGGAGCTTCGTTTACATGGCAGAAATGAACTGGTTTTAGTGAGATTTGCACGTTTTGTGGCAATGATTTTGGCAACAGTTGACACATATGTTATCACTGTGCTTGCCTGGATGCAGAATTGCATATCTCAGTTATGTTACAAAAGGACAGCCTTAAATATATTCCAAGTCCAACAGTCACTCAACGACATTAACATTGTTGACAGTGTTGCATGGATAGATAAAATATCATATTAATATTCTCCTTCTTTGTGATGTATGTTAGCAGGCCTTTTCGCTTACCTGGTGTTCTTATGGGAGACGGCAGGCTAGGTGGTATTTCTGGAACCATTTCAGCTTATGAGAGTTTAAAACTTCGAGGGTATGATATTGTTGCTGTTGTTTTGGAAGATCATGGCCTTGTTAATGAGGTGCCATTATTGTCATATTTGCGAAATAGGTAATTTAATCATTCTTCTTCTTCTGACTTGGATAATTTTGAATCAATTATTTGACTGCAATCTTGTTTGCATTTGATGCCTACATAATTGGAATATCACTTGGTATATTTAAATTGATTTTTGTTCCCATTTTCTCTTGTATTTTTCTAGGGTTCCTGTAATTGTGCTTCCACCTGTGCCACAAGATATGTCAAATGACTTGGTGGAATGGTTTGGTGATTCTGATGAAGCATTTAATTCTCTAAAGGAAATAATGATATCAGCTTCTTCAGAAAGAATTCTGATACTGAATGACATGGCAAAAAAGGCAGTACACACTTTGTGGTGGCCGTTTACTCAGCACAAACTGGTACCAGAAGAGGCTGTTACTGTTATTGATTCAAGATGTGGCGAGAACTTTGCCATTTACAAGGTTAGTGTTGCCAAAAAAGGCGTCACTCACTAATGTACTTGAAATTATATTATGGAATGCCCTTTTTTCTTCTTGATCCCCTGCCCCTAAAAAAAAATATTTGCTTAGGGTTTCTGTTTTCTTCTTTTCTCTCATAGAAATAGTTGCAATTGGTTTTAACTAAGGCCTTGTTTGTTTGTCACAAAGTAGTTTTCTTTTAGAAAATGGTTTCCATGGAAAATAGATTCTTGGAAAGTGTATTATTTTTCAATGTTTGGAAAGTGTCATGTAAAACATGTTGGAAAACATTTTCCAGTGCTTGGATACCTTGAAAAATGAGCTGTAAAATTGCTTATTAATGTATTTTTTTTCAAGTTTATTTAACATATATAGAATATTAAATGTAGCTATTTAATCCACTTACAATAAAAGTTTAATCCACTTACAATAAAAGAATAATATATAAAAAGTGTAATGGTGAAAAAAAAGA
>Ga0325405_1007399_pt1 | contig 11057 bp, 6 predicted proteins | sample PopdelMetagenome_21_FD_205663 | JGI IMG/M metagenome (GOLD analysis project Ga0325405, IMG submission 205663) | Populus deltoides microbial communities from Bellville, Georgia, United States - Xylem-Control-R2 | ecosystem: Host-associated > Plants > Phyllosphere > Stem > Wood/Secondary xylem...
CCTTTTTGAAGTGCCCTTTTCTGCCACAGTTGTAGCATTTCACAGTCTTCTTACTTCTTGATTTGGACCTCCCTTGCCTTTGACTCCCACTAGAGCCACGCTCCGTTGATCTCCCTCTTGACACCAATAATGCCTCTGCTTGGTTTGAACTATTTCTGTCTCCTTTATTTTTACGCCTATTATCTTTTTCCAAGATGGCGGCTGCAACATCATCAAAGACTAAATAGTCTGTGAGGATATTATTGGTCAAGTTGATAATGAGCTGATCATACGAATCTGGAAGACTTTGAAGTAGAAGCTCTGCACGTTCACTTTCCTCTATTTGTTGACCCAACGTAGTGAGTTGTGAAAATAGAGTCCTTATTGTGTTGATGTGGTCAGTCACCGCCGTGGTTTCTGCCATTCGAAGGGTATAAAGTCTCCGCTTTAAGAAAATCTTATTGTGCAAAGACTTGGACTCATATAGCTTTGTTAGAGTCTCCCATATCTCCTTAGCTGTTTTCTTCTCCGCCACACTTGATAATACTTCATCGGCTAATGCTAAATGTATGTTAGCAATAGCATTGCCATCCATCTCATTCCATTTTGCATTATCAGTGATCTCCGCGGGCCGATCCCCAATTGCTGCTAAGCAATTGTCTTTCCTTAAGATTGCCTTGATTCTCATTTTCCAGAGTGAGAAATTGCTCCCATTGAACCTCTCGATCTCATACTTTGCTGCCATTTTATTCACCGTGATCTATTCAGCTATCACCGTTTCACAGATCTGTAACGTATACAGAAATAGTATCGTGTGAATAATACTTTACTAAGTAAGTTCCCAAGAAAGATTGGAGGGGTCACAAACGGTCCCGCTTAAAACTCAATCTCCTTAGACAGAACTTCCTAGACTGTATTTAATCACCGCACTGACTTTCTATATACGCTAACAGTAATGTATGTGAACAGTACCGTATCGATGAATAGTGTCGTACAGGTGAATAGTGTTGTAGAAGTGAATAGTAACCGTATACACGAATAACTATTGTGTATTAACAACACCAACCAGGAAGCTCTGATACCACTGTTAGGATACTGGCATGCAAACCCGACAAGATATAAGGCAAAGGATAGAATAAAATGAGAAATTAGACATACAAGAATGAGAAATTAGACACACAAGAATTTACGTGGTTCACCCAATTTGGCTACGTCCACGGACAAGTATAGAAGGATTTTACTAACTAATGTGGGAATTACAACCTCTCTCTACTAATAGGAGAACAACTGAAATCGCTCTATTATTAGAAGAAAACACCTCACTTACTATCTCACAAATACCTCACAACTTTGTGGGATTACTCTCCTTCACTCTCTTTTCTTGCTCTCTTGTTTCTCTCTTTTGGTGTGATTTTTATGGCAAGGATGCACTGCCTATTTATAGGCAAGCATCCTTGCCTTTGTTTTGCAAAAGACAAAGCAAGGCAAGTGGCACCAATTGGTGCTGCAAGTGGCACCGAATTGGTGCCCATTTTGTTGACTTAGCTGCACCAATTGGTGCTAGCTAACTTCACAAAAGAGAGGAAGATGGAGAAGCAATTGGAGACATGAACCTGGAACTGACCTCCCTCACCCTCAGCCTCCGAGGAGGAGGATTTGGGGGATTCGGGCCTAGGGTTGCCTGCTCTTGCTTCATCATCACCGATTATTCATTCATCTGCTCTCACAGTTGCGATTTATTTGATTTTATCTCAAAATATCCTCCAGACTAGACCGTCAATCGACTTCTGCAATTCTTATCTGTGCGTGAGAGGTACAAGACAGAAGATATCTGATCTGGCTGTGTTTGGGGCTGCTCCGCGATGCGAGAAAAAAAAAACTAGCCGTTGCTGAAACCAAGGTAAGGCTAACGGTTCTATTTTCGAAAAAGCAGCATCTCATTAGAAAAAAAAAAACCAAAAACTCATTAAACTGGAAAAAAAAAACTCATTAGTATAACATGTTTAAAGTATCAATTCATGAAGCATTAATTTTTAAGTTTCATTACAAAACATAAATTTTAATTCCATAAATATAAAATCTTATTTCTTTGAATATACATTTATAGATTAAATATAATTATACCTAAATCTATATAATAAAAAGATGTTATTCTACTAGAAAAACTAGATCTTTAAAGATGTTACCTAACCTAAACCTTTACAACTACCACGATCAAATATTCAACTCAAGCAAACAACCCAGTATAGTAATGATGAAGTTAAACTATCCTTCCATAAACATTCAGCTAGTTTTAGATTCTCAAATGAATTTTCTACATCCAGTACAATAAATCTTGAGAGAATTTCTGAAATTTCCTCAGTTATAAATATACTTTACCACACAAACTTATCTAAAAAATCAACCTCTGATATTCCTAGCACTAGTTTTCAAAATATTGATTATACCACAAATATACTTAAACCATTATATACACACACTGACCACTCCACTAACCTCCCTAATATTCTCATCTGTAATCGAAAACATCTAAAATGAGTTAAATGTTAAACAAATTTTATTATAAACACAAAATATTTTATTGATGATTTTTATAGTACCTGTAGCTCTGAAAAGAGATCTTGATTCTTTAAGACTTTCAGCTTAAATTTTGTTGCATTACATAAAGTCCAAATTTTGTTTTTTGAGTGGTTCGAATCATTTTATGTATTTGAACACCATATTACATATCCATTTCCAAAGCATGCATGTCCTATAATATCTAGAAATAAAACTCTTGTTTGGAAACTTATAAGTTGTACTTTTATTAAATCTAAACATCCATCATTGAGAAACCTCAAAATTCCTCATAATAGTCAGACTGTAGATGTTACCTCTTACAAAAACTCAAGTGAAGACACTACCATAAACACCAAACACATTATCAAGCAAAAGAACTTCACTAATACCAACCTCAATAACAAATCCCAAAAACTATTGTTTCTCCAGTTGAAACTACAAAATATATAGACCAAAAGCTAAAAACCCAGTATTGAAACCATACCAAATTACAAGAACTAGCCAAACTCAATTCCAAAACAACAAAATTGACTTTCTTAAAGCCATTAAAGATCACCTTAACCACCTTGAAGTTTCGTCATCCTCCTTGATTGCTCTTAACACCCTATAAGTTAGTAATAATCTCCAAATCTACACAAGCCACATAAACACTATTCAAACTTACCAAACTCAAACCACTAATGAATAAACCTTTCATGAAAAAACTCTTGAAATTAATAAACTTGTTTGGAGAAATCATAATTCTAAAACAATCATTACCCTTGATATAACCCTCCATAATGAACTGGCTATTACAAACCAACAAAGATTCAGTGCCTTTTCTCTATATGAATGGAACATAGACGGAATATCTGAATACAATATCTTAAACACCTTACAATAAATGACTATAACTGTCAATACCTGTAAAACCCATACTGAAACTTCAGACAAAGCTATAGTTGAATTTCTTATAGTTGGTTTTTCTGGTTAGTTAAAAGGATGGTAGGATTATCATCTCACTGAAACCCAACACCTTGAAATCCTTAACTCCATCCAAATGACTGAAGACCAAATATATATTCTTGACTCTGATGGAAACATCATCTAAGATGCAATTTCAACCATCATTTTGTAAGAGATCCTTTACTTCTCAAAGATAAAAATATTGAACTTCTTTCCAACCTTAGATGCAAAAAACTCAGTGAATTACAATGGTACAAAAACATTTTCCTTACTCGTGTCATGCTCTGAAAAGATTCAAACCAATATTTTTGGAAAAACAAATCCTTACTAGTTTGCCGACCCTTCTAAGAGAAAGAGTCAGGAACAAAATCGAAGACATTTTTATCTCCAAAGCAATCCCTTATGTTCAGTTAACATATGTTGAGCTTGTCATTTTACTAAAAAAGAAGGTCTTAAGATTTGTTAAGACCTTAAACTTTAAAAACACATTAAGTGAGAAATGAGAAGAACTAGACAGGAACTAGGAAGTTTTTGTCAATAGTTTAACCTATTCCTACCAAAGTCAACTTGTAATTGTTCATGCTTCAAATCTACCACCTTAAAGCCCAACAAACCACTTAATAGAAGATCAACCAATAAATACAAATGTTTCTATAGTAAAACTAAGTCATACTATAAAAAAGACCACTACAAAGCCCACAAAACCTTTTCAGTCAATACCAAAACCCAAGCCTAAAATTGATCTAAAAAACATTACATGTTACAAATATAGCTAGAAAGGTCATACCTCTATATTTTTTTGAATCAACACAAAGTTATATGAAATACAATTAGAAGAAGAAGGCATTCACCATATCTAAAACCTCTTGGTTGAAGCATCTGAGATTGAATCTAGGTCGTCAGACATTTATAAAGAACCCTTCCAAATATATGAGTTAGTAACATCTAGCTTTGGCTCAAACATATCAAACCATAACACTTGAAAAAAAAAGTCTTAACCCAATACTAGGAATTGATTCTTAAAGCTATTAAAAGACTTAATGATCCTTAATAATAATAATAATAATAATAATAATAATAATAATAATAAACTATATGGGTAAACTTATGAGTTCTTTTCATAAGTCAAAGACACCACAACATGTTAAAAAACAATCATTATTGTCATCAACCAGTACAAATACCTATGACATTACCAAAATTCTCAACAACAACAAATTTAAATATGTTGCTATTGACTAAACTATAAAATCTTAAACAAACCCAACAAAAAGACTTCTATTTTACAACAGCTTCTTACAAAGTTAGAAAGCCAGTCTGATTCTAAATCAGAATCAGAAGATCAAACCTTGGATAATCATGCATTGGATCATGCATTATCAAATATTGAGCACATTCTTGAATATTTTCAACATGTTTTAACTCAAATTACTTCAAAGAAGTATATCATAAAAATTACATTAATCTTTTTAAATAATTGTAAAATAGACAGTGTGTCTTGTTTGATATAGGTGCATATTTGAATTGTATTAAAGAAGGAATAGTTTTAAAATAATTTTTACAAAGCACTTCTGAAAAACTTTCTGCAGCAAATAATACTAAATTAATTATCAAATACAAAACTCAAGTATCAATTTTTAATAATGAGTTTTATCTATATAAAAAAATTTATTACTAATGACATTAATCATATTGTTATTCTTGTCATTCCTTTTATTGACATGATTACTGCTTAAAAAACTAGTAATGAAAGTACTATTTCAAAAATCAATGGCATGAAACTTGTTTTTCGTTTCATAGAAAAGCCTAAAACTAGGAATTTAAATCTAATCAAGGCATGTTCTATTCATACTCATCATATCAATGCATTGATTCGAGGAAAGCAAGTTCATCTCATACATCTTAGACAAGATGTCTTTTTTTAAAAAAAAAAACTGTTTTTCGTTTCATAGAAAAGCCAAAAACTAGGAATTTAAATTTAATCAAGGCATGTTCTATTCATACTCATCACATCAGTACAGCAAGCTCATCTTATGCATCTTACACAAGATGTCTTTTTACAAAAAAAAAAAATTAAACAGCAATTATAAAATTCTATTTTACAAAAAAGAATTTTAAAATTCCAAAACAAGATAGAAAAAAGAGATTTATTTTGATTTACCAAATGCATTTTGAAAGAAAAAACAACATGTTGTTGATCTTTTTTTATGATGATAATTTTAATGAAAAACAAATTCCTACAAAAACAAGACCTAGTCAAATGAATGTTGAACTTAAAATCAAAGATTTAAAGTTTAAAAGCCTTATATAAAAATCCAGATAACCTTGATCATGTGTAGCTTTTAATGTTAACAAAAATTCTGAAATTGAACAAGGCACACCAAGACTTGTTATAAATTATAAACTTTTGAACAAAGCTTTGAAATGGATTGATATCCAATCCAAAAAAAAAAGATTAGTTACAAAAATTACATTCTGCATTCATATTTCAAAGTTTGATATGAAATTAGGATTTTGGCAAATTCAAATTCATCTAAAAGAACATTACAAAACAACATTTACAATCTCATATGGTAATTATGGGTGAAATGTCATGTCATTTGGATTGAAAAAATGCTCCCTTTGAATATTAGAAAATCATGAATGATATTTTTAAAATATATTCAAAATTTTGCATAATATACATTGATGATGTTCTTATCTTTTCATATTCAATAAAACAACATTTCAAACATTTACAGACATTCTTCTATGTCACAAAGAAAATGGTTTAGTTGTTTCAAAATAAAAAATTTCTCTTTTTTAAACTCATATTCATTTTCTTGGTCATTATATCTTCTAAGGAACAATTACACCTATTAAGAGATCTTTTATATTTGTTGCTAAATTTTCTGACAAAACTCTAGAAAAAACCCAACTACAAAGGCTTTTAGGATGTCTAAATTATGTTCTAGACTTTTATCTCAATATAAGTAGAATAGCAAAACCCTTACATAATAGGTTGAGAAAGAACCATGTTCCATGGTCTGATAAACATGGTAGGATTGTTCGACAAATTAAAAAATAGGTCCAAGAAATTCCTTATTTACATATTGCCAATCTCTTAGCTCCCAAAATAGGTAAGACATATGCTTCTAAGTTAGGGTACGGAGGTATTCTTAAACAAGTACAAAATAACAAAGAACAAATTCTTTAATTTACATCTGCACATTTGAATGATTGTTAAAAGAACTATTCTGCTATAAAAAAAATTTCATTATATTATGCATTACAAAATTTCAAAGGGATTTATTAAATTAAAAATTCTTTTTACGTATCGATTACAAATCTACTAAATAAGTTTTATAGAAAGATGTTCAAAATATTACTTCAAAACAAATGTTTGCCTGATGGTAAGCTATATTAAGTATTTTTTATTTTGAGACAGAATATATAAAAGGAGATCCAAATTCCATTCCTGATTTTCTAACTAGAAAATTCCACTAAAACAGGTTCTGATGCCTTCTAAATCCAGAGACAAAGGCAAAGCCCCGCGAACAAAGTTTGAATCTCTAAATTCTCAAAAATTACAAAACCCTGCAAAACTCCTTTCCTTAACCATTTCATCTACAAAACCAAATACAAATCCTGGTATGAAGCAGTAATTGAATATAAGGAAGCAGAAAGCTTTTCACAAGTATAAAATTAGATAGAATCCATATCCAATTCATCAAAATTGCCTTTAACCTTACAAACTATCAGCTAAAAGTCATCATAGGACTAAAAGTCATCGTAGGAAAAAAAAAAAAAGCCTTTTTAAAGAGGTAAAACTATTAAACCAATTTCCAAAACAAAAGCAGGTTTTTCCATACAATACCCCTATTCCCTTTTGATCCAAATTCTTCATTTGAACTGTTGTTACTAATTTTTGAGTCCTTGCACACAAAAAAAAGGAGAAAATACAAAAAAAAGTTCAAATTTTTTTTTTTAGAAAAAGCACCACAACACGGTGTTGTTTTAAATGGCATTGTGCTTCTTTTTCTTCCCCTAGACGTGTAGCAGGGGAATAAGAGTTTTTGATTTTGATTTCTCCCTCTCTTTTCCCTCTCACTTGCACAAACCCTGACAAAAACCATACCCACATGCCTATGCCACCATGATGAAGAAAACCAGGGGAATCATGCCTTGTAAGCAGCTTCCCATTACCCACCTTACCCTGCGTCATGGCAGGGGTAAGGTGCCCCTCTCCTCTTGCACATATAAATACCAAGGGAGGCAGAGATGAAATAGAAGGGGGGATGATTTGGGATGAGGGAGATTGTTTTTTAAACCAAAATATAGGGAGATTTTAGAGAGAGGAGATGGACACAAAAACATGAGGGATGAATGAGGAATTTTTTTTGGAGAGGGGACGAATGAATTGAGGATTTAGGGGCGAGAGAACAAAAAAAACAGAGAATAGAGAGGAGAGAAAAAAAAGGAAAGGGAAAGAGGCGGGGGAGATTTTAGGAGAAGATACAGAGAAACAGAACGGGGAACATACAAGAGAGTTTTGAAGAGAGAGAAAGATTTTGAAAAAATAAAAAAACAAGGAAACAGAAGGGGGAACATTTGAAAGGACTAGAAAGAAAGAACCAGAGAGAAGAGAAAAACAATTGAAGAACAAAGGAGAGAAACAAAACAGAATAGAGAGAAGGAAACAGGGGACGATGAAAAGAGAAAAGAGACCAAAAAGACAGAAACGAGAGAGAAAAAAAGAGAAAGGTGAAATAGAATACAGAGGGACGAGAGGAACGAAACAAAGACAGATACATGAGGAAAAGCAATCAAAAACAGAAAAAGAGAAGGAAAAAAAAAGGCTTATGTCTCTGCATAGAGAAGAAGAAGAACCACAGTAGAACCACTGTCATTCTGCTTCATCGCAGACAACATTGCCACAGTGAGCCACCAGCACCGCCAACATCGTCAGCAGGTCAGCTCTCCCCCCTTATCCTTCTTCTTCTTCATTTCACCCTGCCTTCACTGTTCACATTACATGTGGACAGTGGAGAGCTACTCCACTATTTATTGTCCGGCCCAGTAAAAAATATATATAAATGTTTTTCCAAAAATCCTTTCAAAATTTATGATTTCCCTGTGTATTTTTCTATCAAATTTGCTTAATATTGGTTTGTATTATTATACTATAAAGATACGAATCTGGTATTAAAATACCCGGTTTTCTCTGGAATATTGCGAAAAAAACAAAAAAGTCTTGTTTTCATACATACGGCCAAGTCTCTCAAAGATAAAAAAAATTATATCATATTTTCATACAACAAAAATTTTAAAAATATGTTTTAGCATGCATTTTGGACTTTAATAACTGGTTTATTAAAGCCATGAGAACTAGGCCAATATTTCAAAAATACCAAAAAAAATTATTATGAATTTAGACGTAAGACATATTCCTGATATTAAAAAGGTAGTTCTTTTATGTATAGACTTTGTAGCAGTTAGTTTTACCCGATAAAATAAGAATCTCCTTACTGGGGAGAACTTCTCTTAAACCTTAGACAGACTAATAATTAGAAAACACAACAATATCTTAGCTTATATCAGATAATTAAACAATGCAGCTTACCGTATATTTGGGGTGATAATACCTTTCATTTACGCACCTAGTCTCCGTGCTCGATTACTGAGACCAGTTAGGGTTTTTAGTAACTAAAAATTAGGTGACAATTCCCATTTCCCCTTTCCATAGTAAAAGACAGGAATTCCTTGTCTTCCCCACATTTCCTGATACCTAAAACCAATAAAGTGAAAGATTATCATGACGCTGCACACGTGCGACATGAATTATCTCAAAAGTTTTGAAAAGAAAAATTTGATTACATTGAAAAACCAAAATTTCAAAATATTTTAATTATTGAAAATAGATTTTTCCATCTCAACCCTTTCGTCGCAGTTATCAAAGTCTTCCCTTCAAATTAGTATTTCAAACATTGAAATTTTATCCAAACCTCAGTCTTATTATATGACAATACTTAAGATAACAACTTCCATTAAAATCAAACATTTCAAACTTCAACAAAATCATTCTGAATACGCTTATTCCACATGCATGAATACGCTTATTCCACATGCATCATTCAAAATATCTTTCATCCTTCTGATTGGAAACAACTCATTCACTAAGCAATTCAATTTTTAATTAGTTACCATGTTAAACTTGGTAATTTCATTCCCCATTCTTATTGGAATTATCAATAGGCATGATTTAAAAATTTTTTCTTCCAAAATTCCAAGGGTACCCACTCCTTAAATATGAACAAGAATTTTATAATTTATCAATTTCTACTGTATATTTCCTTAAAAAAATAATTATAATTTATCAAACTAAGGTTAATATGATTCACCTAATTTTTCTTATTTTATATAGATTTTTAAAAAAATATATTGATTTTTTATAAGATTTTACATATGTGCAGCTTTGCATAATTTTTTTTATTCAATAAATTTTATGTATGTATCGATTTTTATTACAAAACTGTTTTGATAAACAAATTCATTAAACACAACTAAGTAAATGACTTATATTGCGATATTAAATATCTTGATTTACATTTGTCTCTTAATTTTTTTAATTTCTTTACCCAATAGTTATTGATTTGTTTAGTTAGATACATACATAAGTTTTCGATTTACTTCTATGATTTTTTTATGTAAAAAAAACAAATTGAAAAATTCTGCATGTTCAATTTTTTATTTATTATGTTTTGATGTTTTAGATTTAATCATTGTTTTTATGATTTTTGATTTTTTTTCCTTGACACTCTTATAAAAGTTTTATTTTTTTTAATTTCACCCTTCAATCCAATCCAAGTTTATAATTTTTTTTCATTTTATTCTTCATTCTTTTGATTTTTGTCTTTTTGTTAATGTTTTTATTCTTTTCAATTTAACTCTCAAATTGAAATTTGTTATTGCCCTTTGATTATTTTTTTTTTACAATTTAACCCTCATTTTGTTATTGTTGTTTTTTATTTTGGTTTTTTTTGTTTAGTTTTTTTTGTATAATTTTAACCCTCATAATTTTTCATATATAGTGCTTTCAGTTTGATAATTCAGGTCATCGTTTTAATTCAGTTTTGATATTTTTTTTTTAATTTTTTTGTTGCCTTATATTTTTATCATATTAGTAAATTAATTAAAATTTAATCCAATTATCAAATTTATTTTATTTTTTAAAAAACATAAATATCTTATAAACTTTTTTTTAGGTTAAAAACATTAAACCAACTCGTGGCTTTGCGCGGAAGACCAATCTAGTTATATGTGTTTGGTATTGTGGTAGCTTTTGTGGTTGCGGTTTGAAAAAAGTTGTTTTATAAAAAAGCACTTTTGGATGAGGTTGGTTTGATATTTATATATGTTTGGTTAAAATTATGGTTGAAATTGAGGTTGAATAAAAAGTAGTTTAAAGTGTTTGGTTAATAATATTTTTCAAATTGAGGTTATAAAATAACTAAAAAAGATATATATTAATATTGATGGTTTTTAATTTAAATATTGTAGATTTAACTACTACAATTACATATGAAATAAATAAT
>Ga0325405_1007401_pt1 | contig 11056 bp, 7 predicted proteins | sample PopdelMetagenome_21_FD_205663 | JGI IMG/M metagenome (GOLD analysis project Ga0325405, IMG submission 205663) | Populus deltoides microbial communities from Bellville, Georgia, United States - Xylem-Control-R2 | ecosystem: Host-associated > Plants > Phyllosphere > Stem > Wood/Secondary xylem...
AACATCTATTGATATATTTTGGAAACTAACATCAGGATATTCCTAATTTAAGCAAAAAAAAACTCTAATAAGAAAAAAATAAAATAAAAATAGAATTATGGAGCTATTACTAATAAAACACTTGCCTAATTAAATAAAGGTAACAGATTCTAGAACATCTTAGAATTAAAGGGAGGTTAAAGGATATTGTAATATCCTTTGATGAATAAAAATTAGGGTATTTGAGTTTTCTTCCATAGTTTTTCCTATGTTTTTTTTTAGAATTTTTGAGTATTAGCAAATCATGTAAGCTTAATTTGTTGCATGCTACATAAATTGATAGACTAGAAAAAAGTGGTAGATCCATCTCAATGATATTAGTCAAGGGATATGCAGGCAAACTAGGACTTTGTGATGGTCTAGAAGGCCGGTGGTATCGATGCAAAGGCATGATTAATGTCATTTTGAACGGCTCAGTTGGATTTTTTACAAGGATCGAAGAAGATTATGATATTTTGTGTTAGATGCTAGCATGGATCATGAATAAAAGAGGCTTGCAATAAACCTAGCTATGGTCATGTTTTTAATTAGTTTCAATTGAAGATTATAATCGGATCAGTGAGTATGATAGATTTAATTTCACAACTTTTAATGGATATATCCTGGCTTATTGATTGTAATAAATTGATGAAATACGAGGTGTTGCTTGGGATTTGATCTTTTATCTTCGTCTTGAAGTGGATGACTTCCTTTTTTTTTTTTATTAAGCAGACAATAGGTTGCTTGTTGTGCTAAGAATTTAGCCACAAGTGTGGTGGCCGAGAAATCACGATATTACTCTAAAAAAATATTTTTATTTAAAAGAATATTAAAATTTTTAAAAATTTCAATAAATAAAATTTTCAACTTAAAACATTCTTAAATCGATTTAAAAATACAAAATCAAAAAAGAAAAAAATTCACTCTTGAGCCTGATCTACTTTTCAGGCAATATGAAAATAAAAACACTATTCTCAAATTTCTCTCATTGAATTGAACCCTTTAACACCATGCTTGACTGTTTGGTTGTTGAAAATGTAACAATGAACAATTTTCTCTCTTTTACCTTTTTTGGTAAGTTACTCTCAGCTAAAGAATAAACAAAATAAATTTTAAAATCAAAATAAAAATTATCACAAATTTGATATTTGTTATGTCTTTCTTTATGTTTTACATGCCCCGCTGATCATAAAAAACCCAATTGTTTTATTCTATTGTATAATAATAGTGGAAAAAATAAATGACCATGTCAAAGAAGATAAGGGAATTTATGATAATAATTTAAACCAACCATGTGCTATATGTGTAAATAAAGAGATCAAAGAACTTCATGAAGTTATATTTATGTGATGATTACCTATTAGAGAGCAAAGAACTCCGATGTGAGTTTTACTACTTAGAATAGCTTATTGTGGACTTGAGGGAAGTGTAACACGCTATCATTTAATTTTAAGATTTTATAGAATTTATTACCTAAATTTAATTTGGAAAGTGGTTTATTAGAAAATTAATAATAGTTCTAGGATTTTATTTTGCCTTTTGTATTCATTATTATTAGGGTTACTTTTGTTCTCTATTTATAGTGTTTATTAGCTTTTTGAAAAAACAAATCGAGGAATAAAATTTTAAGAGCTTAGATGATTAATAAACTCGTTATCCTTCTTGCTAACCACCGCATCATTTGCTTTATATATTAATTCTTGTTTTAACCAATAAGATAAGCATATATGATAATTTTTGCCCTATTTCGACATTAAATATCGAGACGGTAGCGCAAGATAAGATAGTTTTAAAAAGTTAAAGTGTGCCAAACCCATTAACTATTAAACAAGTTATTTAGAGGTAGAGTTGTTCCTGAACAAAGTTGAATATTTAATCAAGTCATTTTGTTAAGTAAACCTAGGTTTTAACTAGAAAAGTGTAATAAATTTATTGAATTAAAATGTCAATTATATTTTTTTGAAGAAGAAAATCAACCTCCAAATCTTTTATCAACGGTTAACTAAGACAACAATCAATGCTTGTTTCATATGCACCACAGGGTCAAAAGGTTGATACTACACATTTAACTTGTATGTTTAAGTTATCATCAAATAGATTAAAGCTCCTTGTGCTTATAAATTAAATAGTTTTTTTTTTGTTTTTTGTCCAACTTTTAGAAGTAAAGCATGTAAAAGCTGAATATAAAGAAAAACATGGCATGATCAAATAGACTCTTATTTATAATTTTGTTTAAGGAAAAGGATGTGCTAACATTGAATAATTTTGATCTAATCATTGGATCATGTTAAAAACTTTTAGAAGATTCTAGAGTTCTTGGATTGAAATTTTTAAGCAATTAAAGATTGGGAAGGCTTTATGTTTTAAATTTGTTATGTTTTTCTAATTGATTTAGGATTTTTTTCTATTTAGTTTAAAACTCTTTTATTATTTTTCAATTTTATTTAGGAATTTTACTAGTATATAAGCAGCCTAGAAGAGTTATAATGAGTTTTGATTAGAATATTTATATAGTAAAATATTCAGTAATAAAATTTTGAATTAGAATTTGTGATGTGATCCTATTCGGTAAAATTTATATTGTTTGTTCTTCTATCTTTATTAGAGCACAATAATCATAGGTTATTTCTTATTGTATGGTGCGATTCCGTGAATATTTGTTTACTTGTTATGTATTGTTAACAACTATGGTAGGAAGAGGGCATAGTCAAGGAAAGGATGAGGAGGTTCCTCTTCAAGAGAGAAATGTCAAGGAGCTTATAATAGATGACATACTAAGGAAAATCATTGAATTGACTTATCAGTTGAATTAGAGAGACCCATAGAAACAGGGTTAGGGGGAAAGTGACCATAGATCTTTAAACGGTAACATAAACTAGTTGCAAAGACAGGAGTGGAAGAGGAAACCTCTTTATCAAGAAGAAAATAGAACTAAAGACTTCAGATTTCATATTAAAAATCCCTAAATTTGTAAGAACTTTACAAGCATATGAGTTCATTGATTGAATGAATGAGGTGAAATGAATTTTTTAGTACAAAAAGGCACAGTTATTAAACCCGGCCCGGCGGGTCGACCCGGGATCCGGTCAACCCGGTGGTTGGACCGGTCCGGATTTAACAAAAAACCCGTTATGGCAACAGCCCGGCCAAACCCGGGCGATCCGGGCAAACCCGAACGAGACCCGGTTTTTTTTTTTTCAAATGTGGGATTTGAAACACATTAGTATATATACTCTATGTTCCCAAGAAAAAAGTCATGTTTTTTCAATGTGGGATAAAAAACCTTTTGGTTTAAATACTTCAACTTAAAAGGATAACATAATATTTTTTCAATGTGGGATTTGAAGCCCTTTCATATATATACACTATGTTCCCATGAAAAAAACCATGTTTTTTCAATGTGGGATAAAAAACCTTTTGGTTTAAATACTTCAACTTAAAAGGATAACATAGTATCTTTTCAATGTGGGATTTGAAGCCCTTTCATATATATACACTATGTTCCCATGAAAAAAACCATGTTTTTTCAATGTGGGATAAAAAACCTTTTGGTTTAAATACTTCAACTTAAAAGGATAACATAGTATCTTTTCAATGTGGGATTTGAAGCCCTTTCATATATATACACTATGTTCCCATGAAAAAAACCATGTTTTTTCAATGTGGGATAAAAAAACCTTTTGGTTTAAATACTTCAACTTAAATGGATAACATAGTATCTTTTCAATGTGGGATTTGAAGCCCTTTCATATATATACTCCATGTTCCCATGAAAAAAGTTATGTTTTTTCAATGTGGGATTTGAAACCCATTAATATATATACTCTATGTTTCTAAGGAAAAAGTTATGTTTTTTTCAATGTGGGATAAAAAAAATTTTTAGTTTAAATACTTTAACTTAAAAGTTTAACATAATATCTTTTTAATGTGGGATAAAAAACTTTTTAAAATATTCTTTTAAACTTCATAATATGTATAATCTATATTTACATGGATTTTTTCATATGAAATATTAAAACTTTATTTTTTTTAATTTTTCCGGGTTAATTCGGGTTAACCCGAGTTGATCCGGGTTGACCCCTGAAACCCGGGACTCGGCCCCTTGGCCGGGTCAACCCCCGAACCGGGTTTAATAACTATGCAAAAAGGTTCCCAAACATATACGAGTAAAGTTGATTGCGATTAGTTTGAAGGGTCAAGCTTCTATCTGATGGGAACAGTTAAAGAGAACACGAGAGAGGTAAGGAAAGCTAAGAATCAGTGGTTGGGAGAATATAAAGAAAAGGGTAAAGGAAAACTTTCTTCCATTCAGGTATACCCAGACTTTATACCAATGACTTCATATATTGAGACAAGATGGGAGAATTATTGATGAATACACTGATGATTTCTACCAACTAGTTGGAGAATCAGCGGCTAGGAATGATTTGTTGAAACTGAAAAGTAGTTGGTTGCCATGCACCTAAGTGGAATGCGTCGGTCCATCTAAAACGTGTTGTGTTTGCAATTTTTATGCACAATCTAAGTCTATTAAAGGGTTTTGATCATGGAGAAACAACATGTTGCCAAGGTAACTAACAAGTTGGTTTGACTAGAACAATAGAGACGTGTGAACCAATGAAAAAAAAAACATCAATTCAACTTGAATCAAAAGATAAATGAACCATAAGTTAGAGTTCTGGTTTTGGATCTGGTTTTAAATTTTTACATTTCAGATGTGGAGAGCTGAGGCATTAAATTGCTAAGTGTTATAAGTTAGAGGGTTTCTAGGTAAAAATTTGTTGGCAAAAGAAGCTAATCAGAAGGTGAGTGATATCTTGTTTATGATGATTCAGATGATAGCAAAGGGAGTTTTACAAGGTGATAATGGTGCTAACTTAGTCATCTAAGAGAATTTGCTTGCTCTAAAGGTGATTCAATTGGATATTGGCTAAACACTAGTCTAATTCATTCAACTTGTACCATTAAGGACAAACCATGTAATTTGATCATTAACAATGATTGTTAAGAGAACATGGCGTCTAATGAGGTAGTATAGAAGTTGTAGCTCAAGATAAAAATGGCTAAATCGAGATAACAATAACAAGGTAATCATGGATGAACGTTATAGAAATTTCTTTTGCTAAATTCCACCAATATGTAGCCCCAATACAATTTCATTACTGAGTCAAGGCATTCATGATACATGTCTCCTCTCACTTATAACTCGATGCATGAACTTACTCTTTCTCACCTATATATATATATATATATATATATATATATATATATGTGTCTTGCTCAATTTCTCATTCGTTGCCCTACTTCAGTTGACTGCAGAAGTTTTATCAGCTGATGGAAACGTGAAGGCAAAATCTAGCCGGCCATGCATGTTGCGGTTCAGAAGCCTGCCACTTCGGCTTCTACGAACATTTCTCATGGGTGCACCCTTAATATTAGGAATTTCTGAAGAAACTCAGAAGATCTCCATTAAAATGTTACAGCTCAAGGAAAGGCTTCCACGAAGCAAAGTGATCAGAGTGACTTTAATACCAAGGGCTGGAACAGTATGCCTCCCACAGTTATATGAAGCGGAGATCCTCCTGATTTCTAAGCTGCCTTGGACAAAAGAAGTGGTGCGCAACTGGAAATGGACATTTTATGTCTGGGCATCCATATATATTTACATCACGATGCTCATAATTATTCTAAGTTGCTGCAGACCACTTCTTTTCCCAATTACAGCATTAGATCCCAGTTACTGCCCCGATAGTGCTGAGACAGAGTATACTGGAGAATCAAAAGAGGCACGAGCTGAAGGAAGGGATGAAAAGGGAATTTCAGAGGTCCTGAGAAGATGGCAGCAAAGGAGGAGGAAGAGAAAGGCGATCATTTTGCATGGAGAGATGGTGGACAGTACGGAATGCTCATCGGCAAGCATTACCAGGGAAGACACAAGTATGGCCGTTGATGAACAGGACATTGTAGATTCAGAATCAGTTTTTTAAGTGAATTGCATTTCCTGGTGTGTGGACAACATTTTCCCAGCCGCAATATCAGCTTAAATTGCATTTTACAGTACTATTATTAACCAAATAAGCCGTGTGGTGAATTCATTTTAGCATTTGCTCAATTGTTTTTTTAAGAAATTAAAAATAGATAAAAAAAAATCAAACCACTGTTTTTCCGACAACTCTAGTCGTTGAATTCTATAATAAGTAAATGATATATCATTTACTATCTTTAAAAAAAAAACAAAAAGAAAAATAGAGTTTGTTTATCCTTTTAAAAAATAAAATAAATAAAAAATAGGTCCAGACAAATGCGCTGATCTGGAACGCCACATGTCTAGGAAAGTAAATGATATATAATTTACTATCTTTAAAAAAAAAACAAAAAGAAAAATAGAGTTTGTTTATCCTTTTAAAAAATAAAATAAATAAAAAATAGGTCCAGACAAATGGGCTGATCTGGAACGCCACATGTCTAGGTTGTTTCTCTTTCAATATCAAGGCAAGTTGCGTCATCATGCCCACACACTTGGTTCTTTTTTGGGTTTTATTTTTATTTTTGTTTTTATTTTTTTATTTTATATTTTTGTTAAAAAAATTATTAAATCCAATTGAGTTAATGAGTTGGGTTGCAAGTTTAATGGGTTAATCTATAGCATTCGGACTATTATTTGTTTTTATTTTTGTAGTTTAATGCTTTTTTTGTATCTTAATTTTAAAAAAAATATTATTTCACCCTAATGAATTTTTTATTCAACTCAAATCTAAAAATGCAATTTCATCCTTTGTTATAAATTATCTATTTTTGTTATTTCAACCCCCGACAGTTACCATGATTTTTGTTTTTCATTTTTTAAAACAAAAAAAATTGTACGAGAAATTATAATACAATTTATTATCGTATAATTAAATAAAAAATAATTTATGATAAAAAAATTATTAAATCCGTTAACATGCATGAATTGCATCACGTGTTTGCTTTGTTAACTTAATTTTACTCAGTTTTCTTAAAAAAATTAAAATGTTATTTTATTAATTTAATTTTTCAACATTAATTTAATTCAGAATTAAACTTTTTAATTTATTATTTTCTAAATTATCCCACCAAGTTTTCAAAGTTAGCCCAAGATCAAATATTTTTCTATCTTGAAATAAAAATATCGATTAAAATCTTTTAAAAAAACAAATTACGGATACTTGGATGCGCTTAAGAAATATTTTACTCCGAGTCAAGCGTAACGAGGCTCAATGGGCTAGTGTTTGCTATATCCTGTGGGCTTGAAATGTGATCTTATCGCCTCGGTTGCAAGAAACAAACAAGAGAAGCGTCTTACCCACCTAAATGTGGATTGGTTTACTTATCTGGATTTCATTTTTCTTCACGCTCCAAAGCTCTATAGAACGATTTTGCTGGAAATGAGAAACTCTCAAATGTATGGGTTCAGAACAAATTCCAATCAAAGTCCGAGTTCAGTTGAGAAGGCCAGCAAGAGCAACATTATTTAGATGTTGAAGCCTCTTCAGTTTCATTTTGTGGTTCCCATTGTTGCAATGAATGATTGACGACATTGCTTTGCTCATTTTCTGGGACTCGTGCATGACAGCACTCCGATGTCACATGCTCCAGGATGGTGGAAGTTCTTACAAGCTGGGAGTCCTCCCCAAGTCGGCAAAAAACAAAACACGAGGCCAGCATTGGACTAGGGGCAGCATATGGAAGTCGCCTGTCAAGCACTAACAATGTCTTGCATCTATGAGCAGTGAAACGCACTGGGAAAAAGTCTTTTCATATATGTGAGATTCAATGTACCGATTGGAAATTAGAGGCCTCATAATGGATGGAGTTTTGAAAAATAAAAGGCTAAGTGTTACATACCCTACTATGCTATGTAAGCCCCGCCGGGAATGTGGAATAGCTAGCGTTTGTCATTGAGAACACTTCTTGAACACGTCCGATCAGTATACTTTCTTTTCCTGGGTGACAAATCTTCCCAGAGGGTCTGTCTGTGCAGCAGTTATGATCCGGAAGTCAGATTCAGGGAAAGTCTCCGGGTCTAGCTAAGGCATTATGCATATATGATGGAGATAGTATTCCCTGATACTCTCTGGGGAAAGAGACACAACTTTGATTGACTGATTCTTTTATAATTAAAAAGAGATAAAGAGTCAATAATAAATGATAAGCAAGAAAGAATTAATCCATGACAGTCCAACCTGGTGATCATTCTCTCAAGTCTCAGCTTTCCCTGGAAAAATCCTATCAATAACATAATGTTGTCCTAGTGGTGAAAAAGGAGAACTGTGTGAAGCATAATGGGAAAGCAGCCAGAACTTCAAATGTTGCAGAGTTCAATACCGAATAACCAAAACATGACACATTCAATTCCAGGAAGAAACAGCAAGAAAACAACGGTCCTAAAACGATCAACTAGCTAGGGAGTATAGTAATAAACCATTGGTCACCAAATCACCACTCAACGCAATCTTGCTTGTTTTCCCTAGAATCGCTTTTGGGGGGTCATCAAACCTCCTTTCCCCGCTTTTTGACACGCAAAATGCAAAATAACGATGCGAAGAGAATTTATTTTCTCAGCAGGAAAATGATATTTGAACCCAACATAAATAGAAACTCAGAGAAAAGAAAGACAAGAGCAGGGACAAATATGAAATAACGGAGCACGAGTTTCATTATAGATAAAATCCCGAAGAGGTTGAAGTATTCTGCAACCCCATTATCTATTTTTCTGACACAATACCTGACAGCAAGAAACAGCTCACCGTTCTAATCTAGAAATCACGAATAGACCAGCAAATTTTCACCCTCACATTCATATTACAGGGTTGTCTAGAAGTAGATGTGAGCACCAAAGACAAGTTTGCAACTAAAGCAACATTAGAAAAATTACTTGCCAGTAATAGCGTTTCTGAAGAACTATCTTCAAAGGAAAAGGTGGCTCAGACACATAACTCTGCTCGAGAAATCAAGATCCCGTCAGTATCTGCATAAAGCCATTCTCCATCACTGATTCTGGTGCCACCTATGGTAATAGGAACATGTTTCTCTCCGATACCCTTCTTGTTGGCTTTCATCGGATGGGAGCCCAGGGCTCTCACTCCAATATCACAACCATTAATCTCGTCAACATCACGTATGCAGCCATTAACCACTACACCAGCCCATCCATTATTCTGAGCTTGTACCACAGGATTACCTCCAAGTATTGCACAGCGCAAACTACCACCACCATCAACAACAAGAACTCTACCACTACCTTTCTCCTCAAGAAACTCACGAATTAAAACATTGTCTTCAAATGCCTTAAGAGTCACTACTGGACCGGAGAAGACTTGGCGCCGACCATAAATCTGAAAGATTGGCTGGAGTGCTCGAAGCTCACCACTGACAATTTGCTGTGGATTTGTGTCACAAACTTCAGCAGTTGTAACCAACGCCATTTAATGCAAGTGCCTTCATGATACAAAGCATGCCATGCGTTAGACCAATAACAGAGAAGTCAAAAAAGATTATCATATGAGCTTTGCAGTTCTATTAGTAAGGGTAAAAGACCCAACACATGAAACACTATCAAAAGTCTGCGTTCAGAACTCTGAAAATGAGAAATCAAAAGCTGAAACAATTTAGGAATTTCTATTTCAACCTTGAGCACACTTGGCTGATAAGAAATCCACAATCAAATAGATAATAATGGAAAAGTTTCAATACTGAAACATTTCTTTGGTTCACCTGTAACAATTCACGAATCCCTAATAATAAAATAAATAAAAAAGCACTCTTAACAACACAAAAATCAATACAAACTGCAAAATTCCAACATGTTTGATTGTGTGAACAAGATTTGAGAGTTAAATATAAATTTAGCAACATCAAATCAACCTTTACCTGCCTGCTATTGGGCCCCTTGAAAGATGATTCAAGAATATGCACTCAGTCGGTCACTGCAATGGCAACCGCGAGAGAATCCAACATATGAGAGGGAGAGAAAGCGAGAATCTTTGTTAACTGTAAAGCGCGTCGCCTGTACCTTTCTTTTTCTTGTTGCATTTGAGAATGGAGGTCGTCAGTGGGTTGTGGATGGATTTCCAGCCATCTCATTTGATTTGTTTAAAATCTAAATGATACCCACGCGCTTTCCCAAGTGTCTAATTAAATGCCATTGCCGCCGTATATCCGAGTTCTTTACTTTGGGACCCAATTGATATATCTTTTTTGTTTTTTAATACCAAATCAAAGTATAGTATCTGGTTTTTTTTCCTCCCTGTAGAATTACGTTTAATTTTCTATCAAGCATACCCCTGCATGCTTTATATCATCTACGCTGTTGATGCAGCAGCATGTCAGCAGATCCATGTCGTTATGTTTTTTATGATCTTGTTAGGGTGAGAAAATTACCGAAAAACTAAGAAAATAATAATAAAATCGATTAAAAACACCTTTATACTTCTAAAACCGGTTTGGTTTGAACCCCTAATTCCTAAACCAAATCGACAAGCCAAGTCTAAAATATCTTTCTTTTTTTCTTCTGAAACCCTAATTCACCTCTTGCAGCCACCCAAAACTAGGTCATCTCTTCTCTCCCGCAATCCCCCTCTTTAAGTTTGCCCTCTTCTCTCATGCAAGTCGCAACTTCCCTTCTCCAGTCTTCCCTCTTATGCCAAGCAAGGAACAACCCCACCCTCATATTAAAGCATTATGTTAGATATGGTGGGTTTAATTTTATATGCTATGGGTGGAATTTTATTTAGAGTTGTATTTTTCAATGATTTTTCTAAAAATAGTAGGAATATTTTCATATAAAAAAAAATGATGATTTTGTGTCTCTCTATGTTTGCTTTCTTACTTGTTCGAGTTTTTCTATAATAAAAAAATGAATAAAGATGTTTTGATCTTCTATAATATGGGTAGATTTATTACATGTATGTATGTTTCTTTTGAAATTGAATACGAATGTGTGAATTGAGGGTGCCTTGACAATACCTTTTTTACTCACTTTTCTCTTATTTTGGGCTGATGATATCCAAAAAAAAAA
>Ga0325405_1007402_pt1 | contig 11056 bp, 3 predicted proteins | sample PopdelMetagenome_21_FD_205663 | JGI IMG/M metagenome (GOLD analysis project Ga0325405, IMG submission 205663) | Populus deltoides microbial communities from Bellville, Georgia, United States - Xylem-Control-R2 | ecosystem: Host-associated > Plants > Phyllosphere > Stem > Wood/Secondary xylem...
AAATTGCAACAGCTCACACCAGCGATTCAATAAGAAGGAAAAAACACATGATTTGTATTTATTTATGGGAAAATATGTAAGATTATTTGAGGGGTAGAAAGAATCTCAAGTGAACATAACTTAGATAAATGGAGAGATTAAGCTGCTTTGTAATGGAAAGTCGTGAGCATCACACGAGCATATTTCAGCTAACTTGTATATGCACGTGTTTGTGGTGGACCTGTAGCAGATAGAAAGTTAGGTCATTGATTAATTATTACTGAACGTCAACAGTTCAATATATAGATATAAACCATACTATATAAAATAAATATATACAAAAAAAATTATAATATTTTTTTTCTAAAACTCACCAGTTCGAGTCCTATAAATTTTAAGGTCATTAGAGATTTATATGGTCGTAAATTTCAGGGCTTATGAGATTAATTGAAATACACGCAAGTTAATCCGAACACCAATATTAATAGAAAAAATTATGAAATTTTCTATAATATAATACATTCCATAATAAAATCATATCAAATATAATTCGATATATACATGTTTCATTTACATGCGTTAATTATACCTATCCAGTCTCGAATGAAATTCTGTAACCTTGACAGCGAATGCTGAATTTCAGCTTGGATCATGGAATTGTTTGAAGACAAAGCTAACATGGGCTGGCTCCGACCACGTCTAAAATCCGAACAAAATCGTGGGCAGATCAGACCTTTAGAGTTGTCTAGCCCACATGTTATTGTTTTTGCATTAAAAATCGTTCGAAATTTTGAACTTCGAAGCCTGAGCTCAAGTTATCATTATCAAGAAAGAAACAAATTTATCACTTTGAAAGTGTCGATGATGGACGGATGGATGGATATGCCTCCACTACCAACTTACCTCCACGTCATGGGCATGGCCTCATGCTTAGCCTCAACGGGGACCAATATAAAATTAGGTTTGGCTAGACATGGGCTATTTATTTTTATGTTTTTAAAAGTATTAAAAAAAATTTAAATTAATGTTTTTTATTATTATTATTAGATCATTTTGATGCGCTGATGTCAAAAATAATTTTTAAAAAATAAAAAAATATATTATTTTAATATATTTCCAAGTAAAACTATTTTAAAAAACAATTATAATCAAACTCTCAAACACTCTCGATGAAAAAAAAAAAAAAAACTTGTATAGTTATCTTTAGATTTATGGCTTAAAGTTTTTTCTTTTTTTTTTTTTGTCAACTCTAATAGTATCTTTACTCTTTAGATAAGCTTGATGAGCTCGGATGTCGAACTAGATTAAATTCATATCTAAACGATTTAAGGATGTAACCCCCACGCAAGTTTAGTTTATTCAATGAAATTTAATTAAAAAAAAATCTAAATATTGGCTTTAAGATTTGAACCCACAAAGTTATATGTAAAAAAAGAAAGAAAGAGTAAATCATTTTTAATTATTAGGACAACTCCTTGAATTTTTTAGTGCATAAATTTTTTTTTTTTTGGATTCGAGAAAACCCTATTTCTTAAAAAGCGCACTTTATGAGTTCAGGTGAATGAGTAAAACCTCGATTGTTTCATGTTTTTACAAAAAGTACAAGCTCTGACTTAAATTTAAAACATGTTGTACAGATTTCAAATCTTTTATCACCATACTACGTCTGTTGGGGACATAAAATCCTCACATGAGCTATAGATTAGACTAGAAATCGTGTACGGTTGAACCTTCATAGTTGAATAATATCCCACATGTTATTATTTTGTATTAAAAATGGTTTGATATTTTGGGCCTCGAAGAAGCCTGACCTCAAGTTATCATTATCCCACATGTCACTATTCGCATCGACGTGATGCTTCATAACACAGAGAATATCATCATCATAAAAAAAATCAATTTGTGTGTATCCCATTCCCAAGATATATCTATTTAACACCAATCACTCATCTAGGAAAATGCTTCTAATATAAGATTCAACGTCACGGCCAACGAAAGGGAAAGCAACCCCACATTTCGGATGAGTTATTTGGAAGGAAAAAAAAAGTCTAAATTTGTGAAATGAATACGTTATCTAATAGTATGATAATTATAAAATTTAATTAATTTTTATAAATCCGAACTGATTACACTAAAGAAAAAAATATTATCGTTACTAAAATATTCTAACTAAAATGCATTTGTTTTGTTTTAAATAGTTAAAATTTTATTATATTTAAACTAGTAGTGGTTTATGTATTGAGTGAATACAAGTTTATTATTTATTATAATGAATTAAATCCTCATAAAAAAATTCAAGACCAATCCACTTCCAATTATTTTTGAATTGACAACTTTAAACTAGTCAAAATAAATTTATTCCGTGTAAAAGAAGGACATGCCATGTTTTTTCTTTCTTCAAGGCAACAATCATCTAACTAAAAACTATTAATTGATAACCTTAATGACTCTCCCTCAACACCTTTCTTTAAATATTGTACTAGTGATATTTTTTATTCATGCATTTCATTTTTACTTTGGTAAAAATATATTTTATGAGAAGTATTATTTTTTAAAGGGTTGTTTTGAAGTGTGGTAGCGGTTGTTTTTTAAAAAACAATTGCTAAAAAATATATCAAAATAATATTTTTTTTTATTTTTAAAATTTATTTTTGACATTAGCACTTTAAAACAATCCAAAAACACTAAAAGAATTAATTTGAAGCTAAAAGTATCAAATTTTCATGAAAAAATAAATTAAACTATAACCCTAAACGGTCACTAAGTAAAAACCCAATTATGATCGTGAAAGCAAGATTTGATTAAAAGATTAAAAAAATACATAAATCAATCATTTCTATGCATCTATATGGAAAAGTGTAATAAATTTGAGAAAATTATATAAAATTCTTACATCAAAAAAGTTTTAAAATAGATATATTATTCTCATGAAATATTAAAGAACAAAGTTTTATTTTAAAAAAAAATAAATATGAAGCTAATACATATTTAATCATGAAGTAATCAATAGTACCATCATAAAATAGCCATAAGTAAGCTCATTTAGATGATATGTTATCTTTTGATTCACTTTCTAGCCACCTCTAGTGGTTATAAAGTTAGACTATGAGTTCCTAGATTTTAAAAATCTATTTTTTAATTTATTTTTATTTAAAAACATCTCGAGTTTATCCTATACATCAATAAACTCGATTCAAAACCAGTAAAAGCTTAAAATGACCTTTAAAACTGTTATCCAACTAAAAAAAAAATTATATGTCCTAATATACTTTTCACAACATGTTTAAAGAAAAATACTATTTCCATTAAATTCCTCTTTCTAAGACAAATCTATTGATACCAAATCAATCTTTTTGGTAATCAAAATATAACCAACCAAACAATTTCTCTCTCCTCTCCTAATTTTTAGCAACTCCCTCACCCCTATAAAATTCTAAGAATTGAATTGTTAAACAAATAAAGTTCATGACTAAGATGTAAAACCCTTAAAATGCAAGCATAAAAACTAAATAAGTAAAACTTTATGGACCAAATTGTACTTTTTGTGCCTTATAAATAGTAAAAAGGAAAAAATAGGTTGTTTCTTTTCATTTGTGTTAAATTTCATCCTTTTTTAAAAAATATATTTTTATTGATAAAATTAAGTTATATTTTACACAATTAAGCATCAATTTAATGTTGTATTACTCATAATAATATTTTAGATATTAACCCTTATACAAGTTTTTTTATCCTTACATTAAAAGTTAATAATATATTTTCTTAGCAGAAATAAGTTTTAAATATTTTTTAAATATAAGCCAAAATCCTTTGAAATTTCACAAACTGATTGTAAAATCCATGCAATACGTTTGTATTTTTAAACATGCAAAAATATTTTTTGAATTTGTTTTCTCAAATGCAGGGAAACCTTTTTTTTTTAAGAAAAAATAAATATTTTTTATTATTATTTCTTAAGGCTTTGTTTGGCAAAAACTTATTTTTTTTCTTTAAATAAAACTTCTAAAATAGGCTTAAGGGCATGTTTGCCAAACATACGAAGCTAGAAAATCCTTTAACAAAAAATTTGAAAACCAAACAAGGCCTTACCTAAATGACTCGAATTTGACGTGATCTAGATGACCCAAAATCTTTGGTTTGACTATTAAATGAACCAAAAACACTAGTTTGACCTAAAAAAACAAACCAAAACCAAAATCACAACCCAAAACATATCAAACTCGCAAAAACATAGGATCATGAAATGTTTTGTAAAAAACGGATCAAAACCCAGAAAAACTTATGAACATGAAAAAATACCCAGTAAGCATGAATCAAAATCCATACAAGATATGAACAAAACAAAGATATAGGCATGTTGGAAATCAATCACCGAACCATAATCAAACATCAATGATTATCAACCAATAATCATGATTTGATCAAAATAGGTTTTGGTGAAGAAAAACAAAACCATAGGATTAAAACTAAAAAAAATAGTTATTGATGTAAATTAACCCTTAATTATTGATTAATCAAATCTCACAAAGTTGTTGGTATAAAGGATCAGACCAAAACCAGTTAAAATCACAGGGCTAAGATAATGTGCTCTTGAAGAACACGAAGAATAGAAACCCAAGAAAAACCAACTACTGCCCATCCCTATAAAATGTATTTTTTACCTCTAAACTCACTGCTTTCAATCCTAACAAACCACATTACCAATACCAAATATATTTGAATTCAAAGAATTCATCAGATCATTAAAATTATGAAGTTCAACTTTTTAAAACTGTCAAATTAAAATTGCAAGCATATTCAACAATTCAGAGCTCAAAACTAACATTTTAACATCTAATAGGCTTTAACCAAAACCAAAAGGCAATAACATGTATTAGCCAACACAGAAAAACATCACAAACCTTACCACCATAATTGACAGATTTCAAAACCATTTTATTTCATCAAAATCAATCCAACAAACAACATTTAGGTATTCAAGAGCATCAACAATCAACTTAAAGCAAGATTTAAACAATAAAAATAATATTTTTACGTATTAAAGAGTATGCATGCAAAAGCTCATAAACAAAGTAAACCATGCATAACTGATAAAAATTAAACTTCACTGTCGCATGTGGGCGATCGGCTTGAGGTTTCAAGGAGTCACCACCTAGTTGTGGCTATGAAAGATATTTACACCCTCAGCTCATCTTACTTGAGGCCAGCTGCATCGCGTGGTCTTCATTAATTTAAAGGTTTTGATGAGTTTCAATCGATAGTCAATCTATGGCCCAAAAAATTTTTACTCTTATGAATAAATCTGTCATTTTGAATTTATTATAGGCTCGTATGCCCAAATAAATTCTTATAGGAAAGGTCTATGTAGGTGGCTTGACAGGGTTGAACTATTATGAAAGACGAAAGGGTTTTCCAAAACTCATGTGATGTGGTGAAAAACACTTCCAATTAAAATTGGTAAAAATTCATAATAATTCTAAGAATTTTATGACCAACTTATAGTATTTAAATATCAGTCTACTTGTAAGTCCTACATTTATACCAAAATGTTAACCATTAACTCTCATGAATTAAAATTTAAAGAGGTTATTGAAATATTGGTCAAGTTCTCATGGATTTAATAAATTGGTTATTAAGCCCAAAAATACATGCAAAGATATTTTTTTATATAAAAAAATGCTAAAACTCACCATATATTTTTATTTCTTTTTAAATATGATTTTTCATTATATTTATTTCTGAGAGACTTGACCGTATGCACATCAAATAATACACTTTTTTATATTTTTGAAATGAGAAGATTTTTTTTTTGAAATTTCAGTGAAAATGGGTATTTTAATACTAAACCCGCATCTTATAGTGTAAGTATACAACTACGATATTAAATAAAAGTGTTGTAAAAAGGTGTGAGAGACTCACAAATAATTTTACATTGGATTTAAAAGTTTTTGGAATTTATTTGGGTCAGTTTGACAAAACCCATTTTTATTCATAAATAAAGTAGTCAAAATAAGTCTAAGGCCTAGTTATTAAACCTGGCCCAACCCGGCGGGTCGACTTGGGACCTGGTCGACCTGATGGTTGGACCGGTCTGGGTTTAATAAAAGAATGGTCGGGGCAACAACCCGACAAAACCCGGTTGGCCTAGCTGGTCAACCCATGACCCGGGCAACCCGGACGAACCCGGGCGGAATTTAAAACCCATTAGTATATATATACTCTATGTTCCCAAGAAAAAAGTTATGTTTTTTCAATGTGGGATAGAAAACCTTTTGGTTTAAATACTTCAACTTAAAGGGATAACATAGTATCTTTTCAACGTGGGATTTGAAGCCCTTTCGTATATATACTCTATATTTCCATGAAAAAAATTATATATTTTCAATGTGGAATTTGAAACTTATTAATATATATACTCTATATTTCCATGAAAAAAATTATATATTTTCAATGTGGAATTTGAAACTTATTAATATATATACTCTATATTTTCAAGAAAAAAGTTATATTTTTTCAATGTGGGATTTGAAATCCATTAGTGTATATACTGTATGTTCCCAAGAAAAAATTTATGTTTTCTCAACGTGGAATAAAAAACTTTTTGATTTAAATACTTCAACTTATAAGGATAACATAGTATCTTTTCAATGTGAGATTTGAAGCCCTTTCGTATATATATTCTATGTTCCCAAGAAAAAAATATGTTTTTTTAATGTAGGATTTGAAACTCATTAGTATATATACTCCATATTCCCAAGAAAAAAGTTATTTTTTCAATGTGGGATAAAAAACATTTTTTGTTTAAATACTTCAACTTAAAAACTTAACATAATATCTTTTTAATATGAGATAAATTTGTTTTTAATTTTTTGATCCATATAAACCACATTACCAAGAGAAAACATGTTTGGATAAAAAACATTAACAAATATCACTAAAACATCATGAAAATGCAATAGATTTTAATTTGAAAAACTACCAACTTATGAATAGCCTATGTATCATACAAATTTTAGTTCAAAACTAGTATCTTGACACTTAAAGAACTTAATCAAAACCCAAGAACCTATGAATTAACCAACATAAAACCAACTACTGTCACATTTCCAACTTCTTTGTTCTACTTCATTCCATCAAAACCAAACACACGAACACCTCATAAACATCCTAGTAACAATAATAATAAACTCAAAACAAGATTATGAAAAAAGAACTATATATTTTTAGCACCAAACTAAATGCAAGCTTAAAACCATATGACATTAAAAAAAAATACCAAGACACCAATTCTTCACATCCAACACATAAATATACTGAGAGAAAAACATTGCATTACATAGTAAACGTAAGGTTTTGAATTCGATAGGCCTCATGGACTCCACTTTCAAAGTTTGTAAAAGTATACCTTCCGAGTTTGAAATCTTCAATGGAAGTAGACTTGTGTTGATGCTTTTCTTTCTTCTTGTCTCTAAACCCACCAAGGCCAAACCTTTGAACCTTTACTAAGTTCTTGAACTTAATATTGAATCCCTTATACCTTAGCCAAATTTTCTTCCCTTTTTTTTTTGTCAAATTACCTCTTATTTTATAAGCTGATTTAGAGCTTTTAGATGAGTTTGTTAAGGTTCTAACAAACCAAAACTAGGCTGGTTTTACCAAAAGATAGATGGTTTTGGATTTAAGTGGTTTTAATCAAACTTGAAGGTTAATGTGAAATGTTTCAACCCCTTTGATCTTGAGAGAAGTTTTCTCAACATTTGATAAGAAACCTTTGGGAATTTTTAAGTGTGGACACATGACAAAGTTAGGTGCTTTTTGTTCAAATGAGTATCTCAGTCAAGGTTGACTAGGTTTGCCACTTTCAAAGCTTCGTTGAAGCAATTCCAATCTCATCATCATTAAATACCACCTGAAGTTGAGAGAAGGGGTGCATATCTTTCGTTTGGATCTAACCTTGTTCAATTTTGAGGTTTATAGCTTTACATTGACTCGTTTGAAGGTGTCAACTCAATCAGTGCAGAATCTAAAAATTGAGTGACGGCTGATTAGGGACAAGATGTTAGGGACTTCTATGGAAAAATTAGGATGTAAACGTCTAATTTCATGGAAAAGAAGTTGTAGAAGGGATGTTCCTCTTCCATTTGCAAAATATTACATGCCATTTGATGGTCTAGAACTCTACAACAAGCTCTTGAAAGGTATTAACTTGATCATTGCGAACTGTTAAGGAAAAGGATGAATAAAGGTTGAACGACACATCATTTGGGTTAAATCCCTAGCAATTAAGGTTTTTAATTTGGATCTGATAGAATCATTTTAGTCTCTGTTCTTTCAATTGTGGCACATGCACCCTTAATTGACATAAAAACTTTTAATTATATGCAATTTAACCTTCGCCAAACTCAAATATTAACCCTGAAGTTTAGCGTCATTTTCATCTTGGTCTTTGATTTCTGATTTGTGCATTTAGACCCTTAATTGACCATAAAACTTTCAATTTTCTTCAATTTAGCCATTGATTTAGCTAATTTCAGCCTTTGAAGTCTCACATCTTTTACGATTTGGTTCTTGGTTTTGAATTTCTTCACTTAAACCCTTAATTGGCTAAAAAAAACATTTACAATTAAGCCATTGATTTAACCGATTAAACTTTTCAAAGTTCAATTTTAGGCCCCAAACTTCAATTTCTGCTAATTAACACCTGAATTTATTAAAAAAATAATTTTTCTTACAATTAAGTCCTCAATAAAATTAATTAAGTCTTTCAAAATCCTTAATGAGTCCTTACTTATCCAAATTTGTATTTCTTTACCCCAAATACAAATATTCTCACCAATTGGGCCTTTTATCAATCAAAATCGGGTTGTCAATTTTACCAATCTTGTACATTCTAGTCCTCCAACTTTTCCACTTATTATTTTGGTCATTCTCCACCAATTTGGGGAATCTTTTAAGCTTTTTTCATGTGTATCCTCTTATATTTTTTTTATTTTTTTTTCTTTTCTTGATTTTTTATGCGTAAAAGAAAAACGGTAACAACATTCACATAGCATAACACAAATAAAACAAAGCCTATTCCAATGGTCCCTAGTGAAGTCATAATTATATCGTACCCTTCGTGAGAACGCGACGTCGTGGTAACCCTTCCTATACAGGTTAAGAGGTCTTTTGTTAGATAAGAAGTCGCCACTTAGTATTATGGCTACTAGGAACCCTAACTGGCCTTTAGAGATTTTAAGTAACGACTAGTTGTGTAAAGAGAAGGTATTAACACCCTTAATATGCCTTACTTTAGGTAAGTTGCATTGTTTTTCTTCGTTTGTGGTTGCTATGTCGGATGATGTTTCTATTCCTATCAGTGTATTTATGATGAGCTTTCTATGATGAGCAAACTTTGGTTTTTTAGGTCAAGAACTTGGTTTGAAAGATGTCTAAATAAAACAGATTTTTTTAAAGCTTATGCACTGCAAATGAACCATAGTTAGAAATCAAAAGAGATTTGATGATTTTCATTTCTCTTTTGTCTTTAGTATTTTAGATGTCCATGACTATTATACCATGGGACACAGGTTGAAATGTTCTTAATTATCATTAAGACGTCTTTCATGATAAACTTGAAATTCTTGGTTATTGTGTCATTCCAAATAATATTTCAGATAAAACACCTTGTAATTTTTATCTTTCTGATCTTTAGAGGAAGGTGCTCAACCCTTGATAAGAACCCACTAAGAAAGTTGGTAAATAAGGTGCATATTTTTTGTTTGGATCTAACCTTGCTTAATTTGAAGGTCTATAATTTTACATTTATTTGTTTAAAGTTGTTAACTCAATTAGCCCAAAACTGCCTAAAGAAGAAGATAAAATCTATTCCAAACAGTACGTTTTGAACATGAACCAGACAATGTGTCATCTAGGTTAACTGCAAAGAAATTAGGGTTTTTTGAACTTGGGATTTTGCCAAAATTCAATTTAGTACATAAACTCTCAAATCTTCTAATATTAGGGTTTTTAACTTCTAATTTTGTGCGATTTTGTCCTTGTCAAATTCAATTACCAACCCAAAGTTTAACGTTTTTTTCATTTTGGTATTCGATTTCTAATCTATGCAAATTTACCCTCTATTGACCGTTTATCTTTTAATTTTCTTCAACTTGGTCCCTTGATTTTGCTAATTTCAGTTCCTGAAGTCGCATGCCTTTTATATATTGGTCCTTGATTTTAAATTTCTTTAATCAAATCCTTAATTTCCCATTAAAAATTAATATTTATGCAATTAAGCCTCTGATTTCACCAAATTAGTTTTTCAAAACTGCAATTTAATCATCAAACTTTAATTTCCTCCTATTAAAGCCCAAATTTAACTCAAAAATCAAATTTTCTTGCAATTAAACCCTTAATAAACTCAATTAAACCTTGAAAATTTCAATTGAGTCCATAAACATCCAGTTTTGTATTTGCTTTCCCAAATTCAATTTTTTGATTTAATGGGGGCCTTCACCAGTCCATATTGGGTTGCTAATTTTCCAACACACACACACACACATATATTAAAAAATACAAAAAAAGAATCACAAAAAGTAAAAAAGAAAGAAAAATACAATTAGAGATAAAATTAAACAAATAATGAATCTTAACAAAAAGCTAGGACTGGGCAGAACAATTCAAAAAGTTCAGGAATAATTTTGAGGAACAATTAGTGATGAGTAAAGAAAAATGTCAAAATTGATTGAATTTACATGAATTAAAAGAACAATAATCAAAATGAAAAAGATAAAAAAGTTTGAAGATCTTTTTAATTTAATCAGGGACTTAATTGAAAAGAAAAACTATAATTAAAGTCAATTTAACAAAAAAATAAAATTAAAAAATTAATATAATTTAATCGACTTTACTGGTTTAAAGATAATCAAAGTAATAGTTAAAAAAATTCAAATATAAAATTAAAAAAAATATATTCTACGTTTTGTAAGGTAATAGATTGTCGCACTCAAATTGACTCCATTTCCCCATGGAAAGTAGAAACTTAGATTTACAGGGAGAGTACTCACCAATCACTTGAACCAAGGCATGACTGAAT
>Ga0325405_1007406_pt1 | contig 11054 bp, 6 predicted proteins | sample PopdelMetagenome_21_FD_205663 | JGI IMG/M metagenome (GOLD analysis project Ga0325405, IMG submission 205663) | Populus deltoides microbial communities from Bellville, Georgia, United States - Xylem-Control-R2 | ecosystem: Host-associated > Plants > Phyllosphere > Stem > Wood/Secondary xylem...
TATAACCCTTTTTTTGTATGGAAGGGTTTGTCATTCTCCACGTCTCTCTCAAGACAACTTGAACTCCCCGGCTGTATCATTTATAGCTTGATCCCAGGGGATTAGTCTCTTTCTATACAGCTTGCAGTGCGTGGTTTTCACCTGATTCTAAGCAATTATTCCATTTGATTAATTAGACAATCCGTTTGAATGGCTTTGCTAGAACCAATTTGATTTTATGTTGTTTATGTATTGATGTCAAAAAAATAATTTATTTTAATGCATTTTTAAATAAAAAAATATTTTAAATCACTACTACAATATCAAACAAACTCCAAAAAAACACATGGTTGATTCTCTAAAAAAAATGAGGGCATGGGCCTCGTCTTGTTAAGGGTGATATGCAGTCAGGTCCTTTTAAGAGAGGATGCTTGGCCTAGTTTCTCTAAATAAAAAGATGTACAGTCAAGCTCTTTGTGAAGGAATGTTTGGCGTAGTACTTGTGCCAAAAATAAGGGACATATGGCCATTGCATTAAGGAATGATGCAAGATTTGTCTAGGGTATTGTCTTGTTTTTTTATTTTATTTTATTAACATGGGTGTTCAGGTCAACTTGTGCGCACCTCGACTAATCCCACGAGTCTTGAAGTTAACGATCATATAAGCCTCTAGTGGCCATCATATTAGCAACCACAATGAAAGCAAACTTTCTAATCTCAAGTTATTATCACTGGACCATTTACTAGATGGTAAAACAAAAAAGCATGAAAAAGAATTTTAAAAAAAAAGCATCAAATTTTCGCCAAGATTTCTCAAGAAAGAAACCCATAAAATCCCACCAGGCCGTAACTTTTAAAAAGACCATGGGCGTTTTCTTCAGGCCCATAATCAACTTCAAGATATCCAACCACGTCTTGTTTTTTTTTCTTTTTCAGGGGCCGAAAAGCCCAAAGATCAAACAAGACTAGACATCAGCCCAAAGAAGCTTAAAAGGACATCAGCCCAAAGAAGCTCAAAAGGACCACGTTGAGGTTCTTGCATACTGTTTAATTTTGTCCAGAGAAGAGACTGGATCTCACCATTCAAAACAGCTCCATATCACCTAAAGCACACAGCAAATTCGGGGTGTTAGATGGTTGCTCGAGGTGGCGTGGCATTCCATGTTGCCATAGTTAGCAATTTGATGGGCCTTTGCTTGCTTCGTACCTCGTTTCTTTCTTTCTCTTGCGAAGTCTTGCATTCAAAGCTACTAGTCCATCCTCGAGGTTCACAGTTCACACCAGACACGCACCTTCGACATTTCTATCTAGAAAACAGCCCTGTACTACCTTAAGACTAAAACAAGCACAAAAATTAAAACACCACCCCCAATTCAATGATCAATTTGCAAACAATAGATATTTTCAAAAAAATAAAAGCTAAATTTGGGATATTTGATAGTGTTTGTGGGTTCTGTAGCTTTTGTTTTTGGGTGGGTTTTACTTGAAAAAATATTAAATTACAAGTTTTAAATGCTGATATTAAAATTTTAAAAAAATATTTTAGTACATTTTCAAGTAAAAAATACTTTTAAAAAATAGTATGTGTCACAATACCAAACACATTTAATTAAAAATTAAGCAATGTTAATTTATTAAAAAAATAGCATAATCTTTAGAATTTGGGTGGACATTATATTTTATAAACATTAGTAAAGCGTTGGTTGTAAGTTGATGGGTTTGGACCTCTAACCTTTCTCTCTAGAAGAATAATCAACCTATTTATTGCAAATAGTAACAAGACAGATTACTCGTAGCAACTTAATTAGTTTGTGATTAAAATGTGATAAATTATTTTCGGAAGTGGGATGCCAAAGAGAGGTTAGATGAGCTGTTACCTACCCTAAAAAAATCTTTAGCTTTCAAAATCTCCCACTACAGACATCCATGAAAAGCATCCTTCAACCATAAATACTGATAGTGCATAGGCTAACATCCCCTTCCATGTATCCATCGTCTACCCACCGCGTCCATAAATTTCAACTCCATCAGCCGCCGCCTCTTCTCGAAGGTTTCTCTTCTGAAGACGCATGAAAAATGACAATAACATAAGTAATTACATGAATAATCATTGTAAAAAAATAAATAGTGATTAAAATAGTGATTATACTGTAAATTTAAGCATTGATGTTTAGTTTATCACTAGTGAAATGGTCCGCGCTATGCCATGATCCTACTTTTATTTTTATAAAAAAATATCATAAAAATCTAAAACCCAAGAGAATTGAGTCCTTCCGCAGACCCAAAAGAATTGGATCCTGACGCAGGAACCATGACCTTTGGATTTTGACGCCAGACCAAAAAAAATGAATCCTGGGACAGCACCCAAGAGAATTGGGTCATGACACAACATCCATTAGCTTTGGATTCAAACGCCGGATCCAAGAGAATTGGGTCTTGACGAGGGACCCAATTCACTTGGGTCCGGTTTCAGTTCCCAAGGCTAATGGGTCTAGTGTCAGGATGCAATTCTCTTGGATTTGGCGCCAGAGCCATGAGACGGCTAACCCAAGTGCATTGGGTCCTGACGAAGCACTCAAGCGAATTGGATCCTGACGCAGGATCCAAGAGAATTGGGTCCTTATGCAGGACCCATTAACCTTGAGTCCTGACGCCAGACCCATAGTCTTGAGTCAGATGGGGCTGCAAGACCCAAGGTATTTGGATCATGACGATTGACCCAAGGTATTTGGATCCTATCATATGACCCATGAGAATTAGGTCTCGACGCAGGACACATGAGAATTGGGTCAAGCGGGGCTGTAAGACCTAAGGGATTTGAGTTTGTGCACACGTCACACCCAAGTAACTTGGATGAGGCGCCTTTTTTCAGCCCCAAGTTTTTTAGGTCTGGAAGGGAATGTCTGACCCAAGTTAATAATAATAATAATAATAATTTTTTATTTTACCCTTTAAATCAAATCTATGGTTATTTTTCAATATTGATCATAATTGTTTTCAAATTTATTACTTATTTTATTAATAATATTAATTATAATAAAAATAATAATATTTATAGTATTTATAATATAAATAATAATATTTTTGATATAAATACTTTTCATTATAATAAAAATAATTATATTTATAACAAAAATAATTATATTTAAAAATCTAAGATCCAAGAACCTTTGGTCCTGACGCCAGACCTAATAGAAATCGGTCATGACATTTGATCTAAGAGAATTGAACCCTGACACATGACTCATTAGCCTTGGGTGCCGATGCCGGGCTCAAGAGAATTGGGTCTGGATGCAGGACCCATAGAGAATTAGGTCCAGACGCAGGATCCAAGTGAATTGGGTCAAGACGGAGGACCCATAGCCTTGGTTCCCAACGACAGACCTAAAAGAATTGGATCCCGACACAGAATCCATAAGAATTGGATACTTAAGCATGACACATAGTCTTGGGTCAAGCGAGTCAGCAAGACCCAAGAGATTTAGGTCTGCGCTTCTACCACACCCGAGCAACTCGGGTGAGGTGCCCTTTCCAGCCCCAAGTTTCTTGGGTCTGGAAAGAGATGTCTGATCCAAGTTCATAATAATAATAACAATAATAATAATAATAATTTATTTTACCCTTGAAATCAATTATATTTTTCTATTGTAATAATATTTATTTCAAATTTAATAATATTAATGAATATAATAATATTAATAATAATATTATACTCGCATGACCCAAGTTCTTATATTTTTAATCCTTTCAAATCAAATTTATGGTTTTTCTTCAATAGCAATAATATTTTTCCAAATTTAATAATAATAATAATAATAATTTTTAATTTTACCCTTCAAATGAAATCTATTTTTTTTTCAATATTAATAATATTTTTTTTCAAATTTAATATGTATTATATTAATAATTTTAAATATAATAATATTTATAATACAAATACTAGTATTTTTAATATTAATTATAACAAAAATAATAATATTTATAAGACATAATAATATTTTTGATATCAATACTTTTAATTATAATAAAAAAAATAATATTTATAATACATAATAATATTTTTTATATCAATACTTTTAATTATAATAAAAAAATAATATTAATAATACAAACAATTATATTTAGAAACCTAAGACCTAAGAACCTTAGGTCCTGACACCGGACCCAAGAGAATTGGGTCCTGACGCAGGACCCAACGTGCGGTTCTGCAAATCCTAGGCGTTCGGGTTTGCACACCCAAACGGCAAGTCTCCAGACCCGTTCGCCTGGGTCTGCAACTAGGCATGCGTATCTAGCCCTAGTGCCCAAGGCGTGGCAGCCCCAGCGCTAGGTGTCTATTACCTGGAGTTGCAGCCAGGTGCGCGGGTCTGGTCCTAACGCCTAAGGCTTGGGAGCCTACAACCCCATCTAAATCCAAACTGACTATCTCCCCAATCAAAAAGACAACCCCACCCCCCTACAGTCTTTGCAACTCTCTATGGCAAGGGCAGCTCTGTTATTATACTGCTCTAATCCACAATGCTTTTAGCAAAGTGCAAACTCAAACAGTACAATTCACAGTAAAATCACTCACAGTCTATAATAAGATACAGTAATTCACTGATCCTCCAAACAGTACAATCCACAGTGAAAACACTCACAATCTACAGTGATTCGAAACAGTGTAATTTACAGTGAAATCACTCATAGTCCACAGTAATTTACCTTACAGGAAAACAATGATCACTTTTAGTTATATTTAATAATAATGCATGCTAAACACAAACATATTTTCAAAAAAAGTCGAGAGATCATACAAGTTTAAATCTATAAGTATGTTAAATAATAATTAATAGCAAACATGCTTTCAATACAAATATAATAATAGAACACTAGCATGCATATCAAGTATATATTCAAATTCACAATTGTTATTAATTTAAAGTTCTAACATGCTTACTAATATATAAAAATATATATGCTTAAATTAAAATAAACAAGGACACTTACTTGTTGAGACACTTTAAAATAATGAGATTTTTGTTGATATCAATGATTACTAATTTATTTTTTAAGGTTTTATTATTCCTCACTTATGCAACTAGAATATTTACAATATACCTTATAAGATTCCCAAAATACCACCTTGATTTAGATATACTTCTAAACAAAATTTTTGAACTAGAAAATATAAAACTCAAATATATCTCAAATTTAGGAGGAAAACCAAAACTTAAAATGAGATGAAAATACTAAAGTATGAGGTTAAGAAGTAAAAATCTACAAAATCCAAGTCAAAAACTCTTTCTTCACACCCCCTCCTAATTTCAAGAGCTAAAAAGTTGAAGAATTAACAAGAGTTAAATACTAGGTTTATAGGGTCGTGCTACACTGCAACTTAAATTAAAAAAATAACATGAAAAAAAATACTCAGGCCATATAAAACTATTTGATATTATTATTAAACATGACCTAACAAGCTAACCTTGAAGCCTCCCGAATCAATTTCTTACCTAACCCAAGTTTAAAATTAAACACTGTAGTAACTATTTTGACATGATCCAATCGACTTATCGGTGCAAAGACAACCAAAAAGGGAAGTGAAAAGGCATGGTTTGTTACTTAACCTGACAAGTTTGTAATCCAGGTGAAAGACTTTAGTAGGTTTAAGAGCTTTGTTTTTTTAAAAACTATTTTTACTTAATTATACGATAAAAAAATATTTGTAAAATCAAGTACAAATCAAAAATTATAATATTTGTTTGAAAATACAATAACTTTATAAAAAACAAATCAAAATAATTATGAAAATAAGTAAATATTGAAAGATAAAATTAAAAAAAAATTAATGAAAAAAAAGGAAAAAGGATGAAAATATAACAATAACAATAATAATAATAATAATAAATGTTATCCTTGTCCATATAAACAGTAAATTATGTGAGTTGACACTAATATTTACAATTATAACATCAATCGAATAGAAATGATACTAGAGTTTCATTGGAGCCAAGCACCCCTTAAAACGAGGGAGTCCATGGAGTAATGTCATCTATAATTTTTTTAGCATTATTCAAACTCAGACTCAGCTTAATTCGTGACTCCAATTAATCATGGCAGCAGACCATATTTAACTATAACCTTGAGAAAGCAGGAAACTATATATATATAGCCTCTTTAATTCCATCAAATTTTGCAATAATCTAGTATAATATAGAATCCCATTAATCAAAAAAGGAAAAGAAAGAAAAATAAAGAATCCCGATCGTGGAGCCTCTCTTATACTTACCCGCCAATCAAATGCTTAAATTTAGTTGCAAATCGTAATTAGATACAGGAATTAATCACTGTAATGACGCGAGGCTCATTAGAACATAAGCCCTTGATCAATAATTAAGTTTAAGGGAGTTATGTTTCGGTCGCTGCCCACGTCATTTCCTTTGACTTGAACGAGGTGGAAAATCGATCTGAGACTTTATGGTTATGTTAGATGCGATCGGGTGTACTTTACCCAATACGGTTGGACCAAACCCAGTTGCTGACCACCTCGTCAAATGAAACATAGCATCAAGGGGATCACCTAGCTAGCTTCAAGTGATGTCTTATCAGTTGATGGATAACTACTTTGTGTGATACACAAGAAAACAGTATTGGAATTTCTTGTTTTTTTTTGACGAATTTGTTTATGGTTATCTCTTCTCAGGGCTAGCTTGCCCCTCGAATACTCCTGCGTCTACCTAATTGTCTAAAACGACCTGACAGCAAATGAGTATATTAATATTGCCTTTGCCTTATAAGGTGACATAGGTCAGGCATTGCTTTGTGCACCAACACAAAAAGAAGAAGAAAGATATTCGTCTCTGTCTTTGTTTGCATAGAGAGGGAGGGAGACTAGGAAGAGCTAGTGGATATGGACATGGCACCATGGATTCGGGTTCTAGTTCTGGTGGCTTGTCTGTTTCCGGCATCTGTGGAGTCCATGGTCCGGCACTACAAGTTCAATGTAAGTTGTAATGGTACCAACTACCAAGTACTATATTCCTGGCCTAGCTAGCAACATGTTTCCATGATTAGTTTCCCCTTAATCTAGTTAATCAAATCAATATTGCACTATGCTCATCATTGTGTCATTAAGAACCCAGGTCCTATGTGCACGATCCTTTTTCTTCCGAGCAAACTATAATGCGAGCCTCTTGGTTACAAACGGCTAATGCAATACTTTACGTCACGTGACCTTGAAATGACAGTGTTTTGTCTAGCAATTCCCATGCATATGCATGCCTTGTTTTGAAGGTCGCATGTAGACACGCGATGAGAAGGAATGTCTAGCAATTAGTTCCATACGAGGATATATACATGGAAACGCAATGTCCCTGGTTCTTTCTGCAAATCTTATTTCAGTCTTCTGAAACTCTGATGAAGCTTGACATAATTAATTAAGATAATTAAGTTTCCATCTGTTCTTGTTTTGAGGGTTTCTAGCTGGCCAGGAAGCTCTTGCATGCATTAGCTTCACCTTCAAGTTATGATAGGCAAAGTTTAAAATAAGCGTAATTATGGCAGAAGCTTAGCTGGTTTCTCAGTATTACCATCCTTTTGGTTTGTACATCTTAATCATATATATATATATATATATATATATATATATATATATATATATATATATATATATATATATATATATTATTTTAGCGAGCGAAACTGCATTGCATATTCTGCATGCAATGCAGTTTTTTTCCTTTTTCTTGGCTATAATATTAACGCAGTTGGCATTCCACTTCGAATTATCGTGTCTCATACTTTCTTTTCATGCTTTCATTTCTTGATGTTTTGTATCAAATTAAATATTTCAAGTCAAATGACTGAGAAAACACTTCAAAGATTTTTCACATATATATACCTTTGTCTAGTTTTTAAAAACACGACTTATGTAGCTCAAAATTTTTATATAATGGACCACCTCCGCGCACACGTATAATTAGATCAATGCATGCATACCTTTAAGTTGAGTGAGTTATCAAAAAGATCACGAAGCTGTTCTTTCTTAATGCATAAGTGATCAATATCCAAATACAAATTTAATTGGTAAAATATAATAAACCTACCAAATCTTGATTATCAAACAGAAAAGTGATATTATTGTTGAGGGCAAGCCACCTAAATTAAGTTTGGGGACTGTAGCCCAAAGTTCAACCTCAAGATTGTTACTGTGTTGATGTCTTCTGGTTATATCTCACGGCTGTTTAATTTTCATGAAGGTGGTAATGAAAAATAGCACAAAACTGTGTTCAACAAAGCCCATTGTCACTGTGAATGGACAGTTCCCAGGGCCTACTTTAGTTGCCAGAGAAGATGACACTGTGCTTGTGAAGGTGGTAAACCATGTAAAATACAATGTCAGCATCCATTGGTGAGTCTGCTGTGAATTACAGATTTTACTAAATTTTCACGCCGTCCGTTAATTTTTGGCCTGATTAAGATCATTATGGTATTTACAAATTCTGATCAGGCATGGCATTAGACAACTGCGGACCGGTTGGGCCGATGGCCCTGCATACATAACGCAGTGTCCTATTCAGCCAGGGCAGAGCTTTGTGTACAATTTCACCATTACTGGTCAAAGGGGCACTCTACTCTGGCATGCACATATCCTCTGGCTCAGGGCCACTGTCCATGGTGCTATTGTAATTTTGCCCAAGCGAGGTGTTCCATACCCATTTCCTACACCACGCAAGGAAAAAGTCATTATATTAGGTGAGTCTAGCTCAACTTAACGCCTTTAAAACTTGAGCTAGTTGAAGGCTGACTTGGTAAAACTAAGTTTCATGTGTGCATTGAATGCCTACAAGAAATTATTGTGTTGCTTGTGCTTTACAATTAATCCATATATCAAGTAATTATTAGTTGACAATTATGTATTCGGGTAGAATAATCATTGGTCAACAATCAATCTAATTTTTCCAATTGTAGGTGAATGGTGGAAATCAGATGTTGAAGCTGTGATCAACGAGGCGACGAAATCCGGGATGGCACCTAATGTCTCGGATGCTCACACAATCAATGGCCATCCAGGGCCTGTCTCAACCTGCTCTTCACACGGTAAAAATTAAAACAACTAGCACAACAAAACAAGCTGTTACATTCTGACAATAGCTAGTTTATTGCATTGGTTATCTTTCTCAATCATTCTATCGATTGCAGGAGGGTATAATTTATCAGTACATCCCGGAAAGACTTACATGCTTCGGATCATCAACGCTGCACTAAATGAAGAACTCTTCTTTAAGATTGCTGGCCATCAACTCACTGTCGTAGAGGTTGATGCCACATACGTAAAACCCTTCAAAATCAACACCGTTGTCATAGCCCCGGGCCAAACCACAAACGTTCTTGTGACGGCAAACCGTGGTTCTGGCAAGTACTTGGTTGCAGCCTCTCCTTTCATGGACGCACCCATTGCGGTTGATAACGTGACGGCCACAGCCACCTTACATTATTCTGGCACCCTTGCTAGTACCATCACTACCCTCACCGTACCTCCTGCCAAAAACGCCACTCCGGTAGCAACAAACTTTACGAATGCTCTACGTAGCTTGAATTCGATAAAATATCCTGCTAGAGTCCCATTAAAGATTGATCATTCTCTTTTCTTCACCGTTGGCCTTGGTGTTAATCCTTGTGCTACTTGTATCAATGGAAGCCGTGTTGTGGCAGATATCAATAACGTTACATTTGTGATGCCAAAAATTGCTCTCCTTCAAGCTCACGTCTTCAACATTAGTGGTGTTTTCACAGATGATTTCCCTGCCAACCCGCCCACGCCATTCAACTATACAGGCACACAACCAACGAACTTTCAGACAGTGAAGGGAACAAAACTTTATAGACTTGCTTACAACAACACAGTCCAGCTAGTTCTACAAGATACAGGAATGCTTACTCCCGAAAACCACCCTGTACATTTGCATGGCTTCAATTTCTTTGAAGTTGGAAGGGGAGTAGGTAATTTCGATCCAAATAAGGACCCAAAGAAATTCAATCTTGTTGACCCAGTGGAGAGGAACACAATTGGGGTCCCAGCTGGTGGATGGACTGCTATAAGATTCATAGCAGATAATCCAGGTAATCAAACATTTCTGCTATAAATAAATCAGTACTCCCTCTTATTTTCCATTCTGAAACATTTTTCCCCCTTTTTTGATGTAGGGGTTTGGTTCATGCATTGCCATTTGGAGGTACACACAACATGGGGACTTAAGATGGCATTTGTTGTAGACAATGGCAAAGGCCCAAATGAATCTGTTTTACCACCGCCTCCTGATCTGCCAAAGTGCTAGAGAAAACAATACAAGGATTCTCTTCTGTAAACTGTATAGACAGGAGAGGAAAATTGCAAGTCAGATTGAGCAGAGGAAACAAGGGAAGGATCATAGGGAGAGACTGCTGAATGGTTTAGAACTAATAAGAAAGAGTTCTTTCGAGGCTGGCTAAAATCAATGAATTGTTGCTCGGGAATTTTAAATAAAATCACACTGAAACTTTCCTTTTTTTTTCTTTTTTTTTTTTTGGTTTCTTGGGGGGGTTGGTTTTTCACTGTAATTTGCTATTTGTATATTCAGCGATGTAATTATGGAATATGCTGTAATTAATTAAAACATCCCGAAGGATATTGAGAATTCTTTAAATGTTTTACATGAATTTCTCATGACTTGGCATGGCGGCATGGCAACAACAATCCCTCGTCGTATATTCCATGCTTGCCATTTAAGTTGTCTCGAGAGAATTTTCCTTCGGATGTCCACAAATATAAATAGGAACACTCGAGTATTGGAAAGAATTTCGAAGGAAAAAAGGTGGGCTATGAGAAACAATCTCTCGAAGATCCATTTTAAGCCCGAGGCCACTTGTGTGTATTTTCTCATTTCGTGAGCCACGAGACCACCGAGAGTTGGAGAATACTACTCTTAACGATGTTGGATTACAGAGATAAGAGATTTATTAAACGTTAGCAAAGCTAGAAGTTGCTCATAATTTTATATAGCAAGATTGGCAGTGGGCTCTTGATAGCTTAATGGGCTGCGCTTTTATTCTATTTT
>Ga0325405_1007411_pt1 | contig 11050 bp, 5 predicted proteins | sample PopdelMetagenome_21_FD_205663 | JGI IMG/M metagenome (GOLD analysis project Ga0325405, IMG submission 205663) | Populus deltoides microbial communities from Bellville, Georgia, United States - Xylem-Control-R2 | ecosystem: Host-associated > Plants > Phyllosphere > Stem > Wood/Secondary xylem...
TGACGAGAGGAATCTCTGCAAGTGGTCAAAATCAAGATTTGAGAACTTTGAAAATTCTGCAACTTCGAACCGAGAGCTGAAAAAACATGTTTTTTCAGTGTTCTAGCTTCCCTAATGCTCTGATACCAATTTGTTATGCATACTGGACCGAAAGCGAACACAAATAAAACACAAACAAGTAGATTTACGTGATTCCCCTAAACTAGATACGTCCACAGAGGCAGCAGAATGTATATTATTAGAGGAATGATACAAACACTCAACTCAACCCGGTACAATCCCAGTAAACCCAGTGTTTCACTTTTACACTTGGTGTTTCTCTCAAATCTGCTCTTTCTCACTCCCAAAACTGCACTTGCACTCACTGCACACACTTCCTCTACTTCTTGCACTCTTGCTTTATTTTTGTCCCTATTTATAGGAGAAATGAGAGTTTTGGCGGCAACTAACAAAAAACAAACAACTCCTAACTACTACAATAAATATGGTGGTTAAAAGTTATAAATATGGTGGTTAAAAGTTATGGTGGCTGAGAAAATTTAGTGCGTTCGATAATCGGTACTCTTCGTTTTATGAATCTAATTAACTTACTTCCAGAGAATAGAATGTTTTTTGAGTAATTAATTAATTAATTGCAATAGGCCATTTCTCCGATTTCAGGAAGGTCTCGTAAATTAGCCAAAATTGATAGATTGCTCATGTGCTGGTGGGCTTTCACTGGTCTCACACACGTGATTCTCGAGGGTTATTTTGTTTTCTCTCCAGAATTTTACAAGGACTATCTAGCTGAAGTTTGTAAGTACTTCTTCTTTTTCTCTTTTATTCATATACACTTTATTTGCATTTGTGGCATTTAGCATTATTTACAATTGAGAGGCCATTATTTTAACCCTTTATTTTAGAGAGAGAATATGGAATTGTAAAGCTTTGGTAAATAAAGGTACTCATTATATATTTGGCAGGGAAATAATATAGCAAAGGTGATTCAAGATATGCTGCAAGGGATGCTGTTGAAGGAGTGACTGCTGCTTTTGAGGGTCCAGCTAGCCTCCTGGCAGTGTATGATTTCACTTGACTTGGTATCTAGAACGAGATTCATTTTTTTTGTTCAAGTGTCAACAGACTTCATATCATCTTCCATTACCTTCAATCCCTTAATTCTTAAGCAGTGTTTCTTGCTGACTTTTGGCAGGTATGCTATTGCTTCAGGAAAATCATACAGCTACATACTTCAGTTTTCCGTTTCTTTGGGACAGCTCTATGGAACAGCTGTGTATTTCCTAACTGCCTACTTGGAAGGTGATCACTTTGCTGCAAGTTCATATCACTATTATGTGTACTATATCGGTGCAAATGCCTCCTGGGTTGTACCCTCATTCATCGCTATTCGTTGTTGGAACAAGATTTGCTCAGCAGTCCTAGTTCAAGGCCAGAAAAAGACCAAAAGTCACTGAGGTAGATACAGGCTATATCATACCAAGACTTGGTAGGATAAGAGTATGAGATTTTATTGTGCATTTTATTTCATGTTGTTAATTTATGCAATCAAATTTGTAATCTTGAAACCAATTAAACTATCACAATCAGCAACATAGACCTCCAAATCTCAAGCAACAATAATTGCTCCACAGAGATTGTTTGCACTGACACAACTACCTTCTATTCTATGCCATGCTTATGGATGTGAGCTTCATTTGTAGTCTGCCGCTGGTGGACGTGAAGCATTTTACTAGGGTTATCTGTTTGCTTAGCGGCATCATTTTTTAGTTTTATTTTACAGCTAATATGGTTATCATACAATGTCTTCAGGAGTTTGAAAGTAGAGAATGATGTGTTTCCTCGCAGAATACCAAACGCAATCAAGCAATCTTCTATTTTCGATGCTCCTAGGTACAAATCTATTGGTTCTCTTTTCCTTTTTGACAAAAAAGAGGATTGAAAGCAGGGTATCAACTCCCAAGTGATGGACGTTGTAAATGAATTCCTTGAAATGGTTTTTGGACTGCCACCAGTGGGATTTCCCACTATTGCTAAAGCGTACTGTGCTTGATTGTTTATTTTTGTTTTTTTAATTATTATAGGTGTTTGCATCAGCTTACGTGGATCTCAACTAATCTCACAAGTTCTGAAATTAACGACCATGTAAATCTCTAGTAGCCATCATATTAACAATCACATAATTCGAACTTGATATTATTGGGAAAATAAATTTCTTGATTTCAAACTTTTATTACTGGACACCTGATTATTTATTGTATGGACTGGTATTGTATTTGTACTGATTATTTATTGTATGGACTGGTCTTGTATTTGTACTGTATACCACTGGACACCCGATTATTTATTGTATGGACTGGTCTTGTATTTGTTCTGTAGAGTATCCTTCATTTTCCTAGGTATGCTGATAGTTGCATAAATGAACACGGAAAACTTTATGGAGAAGATGAATGTTGTTGCATCAATTATTAGTTGTCCTTTCATCGCTTGGTAAAAATTTCTTGTGCCTTCTTAGGGTTCTTGAGTGGTACGTTAGTTTGGGTCCGTTTGAAGTTATCTCACTTTATCGAATTGCAGCGTCCAAATCTACATGCTGGGCATTCTGTGTGGACAAAGTGGCTGCTTCTTTCTCTTTCTTTCTTTCTTTCTTTCTTTTCTCTCTCTTGTTGTTATGGTCCTATGGACAGACAAGGCGACTTGACTGCTAGGATTCACATCATGAAAGCGATAGTACCACGAAAATAGAAGGCCAATTCAAAACACGCTGCCCTCGAAGTTTGAATCTGTAGACCAATTTGTACGGATTGCCTGTGATTGCTAGAAATTTAGGTCACCATTTGGAATGGTGGGGTATTTGTCACGGCTATGCATATATATACCTTTTCAGGGGGGTGGGGGTATTGATCGATAGTAAAAACATAGAACATGAGCTCCATAGCATTAGAAACCGCATCATTGTTATTGGGTTGGGTCAATGTCAAGCCTTATTGATCGATAGTAAAAACATAGAACATGAGCTCCATAGCATTAGAAACCGCATCATTGTTATTGGGTTGGGTCAATGTCAAGCCTTCATGTGTATGTTTATTAGAGCCTGTTTCTTTTTTTATTTTAAAAATACTTTTAAAAAAAATTAATTTTTTTTATTCTTTTTTATAAATTAATTTTTTTATATATATTTAGATATTTTAATATACTGATATTAAAAATATTTAAAAAAATATAAAAAATTATTTTACTATAATTCTAAGTGAAAAATATTATAAAAAAATAGTTACCGTAACAGTTCTCTTAATTCTCAATGAATTGACACTTGAGTGCTTCTTAAATAGGTCAGTCAGACAACGTTATAAATAGATACTTAAGAGATTTAGTTGAAGAAAATTTAAATTTTTTTAGTGTATTTAGATATTTTAATGTTCTGATATTAAAAATACTTTTAAAATAATTAAAAAATATATATTATTTTAATATATTTTCCAATAAAAAATACTATAAAAAAAATTCTCGCATTTCCATCGCTTCACTTAATTCTCGACGAACACTTGAAAGCTCTTTTAGTGGGCCAGTCAAATAGCGTGTGAGATAGATACTTTAGAGGCTTGGTTGAAGCTTCTGCCCTTGTTTTATTTTGCTTCTTGTTCCTAAAGCTAGATTTATGCCAAAAGGGAGCTTCCTTTCATGTGGAGTTGAAAGAGATCACAATAGCTCAGCAGAGAAGAAAGCAGAACATACCATGGAGGGGGTCTCTCTAGAATTGAAAGTAATTTCCTGCAGAGATCTCAAAGCGTTCAATTTCTTCCAGAAGCTCTCAGTCTATGTTGTTGTCTCCGTTTTTAACGATGAACCAAGGAAGAATGAACAGCAGCGACAAAAGACAGCAGTGGACTTTCTTAGTTGTGTTTTGAAGAAGAACGAAAAGCAACGACAACGCCTGCAGTGGCAAAAGACACCTCTAAACGATGAAGCACAGAAGAACGAACAGCAGCAACTTCTGCAGCGGCAAAAGACACCAGCGGACAGAGAAGGAGGTAGCAATCCTCAATGGAATCATATGATGCAGTTTGATCTCAATACCACTTCACTTCCTGGTCATGGTGATCATCTCTCTTTCAAATTTGAATTGCGCTGCGAAGGTGCCATCTTTGGTAACAAAGCTATCGGGGAAGTTTGTGTTCCATTCAAGGATTTGATTGAGGAGTTTAACGGTAGTGTCAGGTTTGTAAGCTATCAGGTCCGAAACAGCGATGGGAAGCCTAATGGTGTCCTGAATCTTTCCTATGAGGTGAATGAGAAAGTCCAGAAGGAAGGAATTGATAGTCCAAAAGTTGATTTGCCACCAAGAATTCGTTTCTCATCACCTAAGAAAGTTCGTTATCCATCCGTAGAGGTAGAGGTCGATGTTAAGTCGAGGAACGCATGCTTATACCCTTCCCTGGATGATATCAGCTTCAGTTCCCCTTCACCAGGCACCGGGTTGCCTTCAATGGAGCTATCTCATCCAGTAAAGGTATGTTACACTATGCCTCCGCCAACCTTTCCATTACAACTTCCACCATCAGTTGCTGTGAATCACGGAGTGCATCAGCATCAATATCCATCGCCACTGACACAGAAGAGTCCAGGTTCATATCGGTACACAACAAAGACGCCAGAGTATGGTTGCGGAACATGTGGGTATCCTCGAGGTTGGGCAATCAGGGATGTAATGTTTAGCTAGTTAGATTAGCAGTATTAGTGAATGTTGGTGTTGATATTTTTCACTTGCAGGCCGGTGGCTGATGTGATTTCATTTCTGTATGAAACAACCCCCCTCTGCCTACTAGCTAGGGACTTGTGATCTAATTTTTGCTATGCCTGACATGTTTCCTAAGTACTGCTCCTGCCAGTACGATCTGTTCATACATAATAAAAAGGAATGCCAGTTCTTTTCTCTCTGATTCCTTCTTTTGCAGAGGCCAGGGCATCAAGATTTGCTTCCATTTCACAAGCAGCGTTCCCAGATCGATTGCTGCCTAGTTGTTATCTCTTCATCATGGCTGAAGCTTGTAATTGAAACAGGCATCTTAGTTAACAAGATTGAGGTAGACGGACAGGCTATCAGATGGTCCACTGACCATCAACCGTGAAAATTTGGCGATAGAAGGTCAAATCGACTGTATATTATTTCTCAAGGAATTGACGAGACAATTTGCACAAAACTTGACCAATTCCAATGGAAATTGGTTGTTAGAATCTTTGACTGCAACTATTGATCATGGCGTTTAGCTAGTTAAGGATTTGTTAGGCATGTCTTGTCTAGACGAGTTTTTCTTCTAAATCAAATGCATAGTTGTATCTCTGCGTAAGAACTAAGAAGACACCTCTCATTTGCCTTCCTCACTCGAACGAACGAACCAGCAAGGCGGGCTCTTCTTGTTGGATTAATTAGAAGCACGACTTTAGCAGTTCCATTCCTTTGCATTTCCTCCTTCAATTCCTTTATGCATTAATCTGCTGTTTCCTTGTCTCGGACTCTCTTTAGATTAACAGAGAGAAGCTACAATTATGATTTTTGATGATATTTTTTAAATCTTTTTTTTTTATTTAATCACAAAGTAGAAAGGAAAAAAAATAAGAATAGAGTTATAGAAAAAAAAAATGTATTTTTTTTACATCAAAACTGTATTTTCTTATTCATGTAATCTTGTTATTTTGACAACAAAATGATTATTTTTTTATTGGCATCATGGTTTATTGAATAAAAAGTAATAACAGTCAGCAAAAATATTCACAGAAATCATGGTGATTTGAAAAAAGAAAAAAGTAAGAAAAAACATGTACAATTTTAATAAAAAAACCATTATGTATTTATTTTTTCTTATGAAAAGCATTGTTTTTTTAAGTAAAAACTTATTATGGTTATGAAAGTAAATTTTAGTAAAAAAATATAAATAATTTAATTTAATTTTATTAAAAAAAATATAAATAATATAATTTTTACGGTTTTATATGAAAAATACAAGAGCCATAAATATAAATACAATATATAAGAAAAATTATAATATAAAAATACATGTCTCACTCAATATTAATAAGCAAATTACTTTAAAAATACACAATTATTCATGAAAAAATTATTAATATTATCATAATTTTTTTTAAAAAAAAGTTTAAAATTAGATAATTTTTTAAATATTATCTTACTAAATATTTGAAGCTCAAAAACCCTGGACCCACCGGGGCTATCCAACAAGATTTCGTCTAGTTAACCGATCACATCCTAGCCCAGTCTTCAAAAGCTTATTCGCCACCATTTAATCATTGACCACTGTTCTAATTCTCATGGAAGGTTTGTCACTGACAGGCTTTTAGTTTTAAATATTCCAGATAGATGGCTTTTGTTATGCTGTGGTCCGGTCTAATTTATTTTTATATATATAAAAAGTGGTCCAAAATACATCACCGTCGTCTCTTGCCCCAAAAGCTTTTTTTTATATATATATATTTTTGGCTTGGATGGCGTTATTGTATCATCATCCACACTGACAAAAAGAGATTATGATAGCGTGCTGATCTAGCCAGCCACACGTGAATATTGAAGTTCCGGTAACTGCCTCCTCCTCCTCCTCCTCCTCCTCCTCCTCACGCTAAATCATAATTGATGGCTAAAAAGCTTTCTACTTTACACTTTTGATCGACAAACCGTCTACTTCAAATTGAATCATCATTTCCAATCAAAGGTAGATACAGAAGGTCTAATGGAAGCAAGCAAGAATTTTCAGGGACATTTTATTTCTGAAGCAGGAGAGTCGTTTTTTAACCTTTCCACTTAATTACTTGCTTGTTTTATATACAATTTTTTTTCCCTTTAATTGAAAAGTAAAGGGACCATATGTGACTTTTAGCACGACGGAAGACACTATAGGCTCCGTTTGAGAAAGCCATGGCTTTTAATTGTAACGAGATGGTATGCCCATACGCTGTCGCAGACTTGTAAAACAAATGTACTTGATAGTGTTATAATTATGAACCAGCGCTAGATAATTAATAAAAACTAAAAGTATGATGGAGCCAATATTTCATGATGGAAAAAAAAGTTGTGTTGGTGATCACAAACTTAGAGACTGAACAAAATGATTTGTAGCAATCCACAGTGTTTTGTGAGGAAAGATACAGTGTTTTTGCCACCTGATTTAGCTTTTCTGTTAATAAAAAGCAAAAAAAATTACAAAACTAAATTCTCTACCAACTGAATATTAAAAAAAAAAACCCAACAAAGATAATTTTGGAAGGAAAAAAACCCACGAGGAAAAACGTTGTAGCAATTGACAATGTTTTGTGAGGAAAACTACAGCGCTTTCTCTAATAAAATCGACAAAGATAATTTTAGAAAAAATCATAAAAAAAATCATTTAGAGAAATACTGTAGCAATTCACAGTGTTTTATGAGAAAAGCTATAACACTTTCCTCATATGATTTAGCTTTATTGTAATTATAATTCTTAACCAACTCAATATTCAAAAAAAATTCAATAAAGATAATTTTAAAAAAAATCATAAAAAATCATATGAGAAAACACTGCAACAATTCACAGTGTTTTAAAGAAAAAAATTACAAAGCTAAATTCTCAATAAATTCAATATTAAAAAAAAATAAAATCGACAGAAACAATTTTAGGAAAAAAACAGGAAAAAAACATGAAAAAAAACAATGTTGGAAACACCGTAGCAATTCACGGTGTTTTGTGATGAAAGCTATAGTGTTTCCCCACATAATTTAGCCTTATTTGTAATGACTTGTAATTGTAATTCGCAACCAACTCAATATTAAAAAAATAAAACTGACAAAGATAATTTTTAAAAAATCATAAGAAAAAAAAACCATGTTGAGAAATACTCTAACAATCCACATTGTTTTGTGAGGAAAGCTATAATGTTTTCTTCACATTATTAAACTTTATTACAAAGTTAAATTCTAACAAGCTTAATATTAAAAAAATAAAATCGACAAAGATAATTTTGAAAAAAAATTTACAAAAAAAAGAAAACACAAAAGAAACTGGAAAAAAAACCATGTGGGAAAAAACACTATGGCAATTCACAGTAATTTACGAGGAAAGTTACAGTGTTTTTCTCACATATTGTAGCAGTAATTTTTAACCAGCTCAATATTAAAAATAAAATAAAAAAAGATAATTTCAGAGAAAATCATCGAAAAAAATCATGCGGAGAAACACTGTAGCAATCAACAATGTTTTAAAGAAAAAAATTACAAAACTAAAATCTCAATCAGCTCGATATTAAGAAAAATATCAACAAATATAATTTTGAAAAGTCAAAAAATAAAATGGGAAAACCATGTGGGAAAACACCATAGCAATCCATAGTATTTTAAAGAAAAAAAATTAAAAAGTGAATTTTTTAACCAGCTCAATATTAAAAAAATAAAATCAACAAAAATAATTTTGAAAAAAAAATAAACAAAAAAAATGGAGGGAGAGTTGGAAAAAAAAAAAGAAAAGTAATTTTGGGAAAAAAAGAAAAAAGAATCAAAAAAGAAAAAGAAAAAAAGGGCAAAGTTGGAAGAAAAGGAAAAGGTGAAAAAAAAGATGAAAAAAAACAAAAAAGAAAAAGAAAAAAACAAGAGAGGAATGTAATGTAGATTACTAGTGTAATCCACAGTACATTGGGTGTGGGTGAACAATGAATTCCCCACATCCTTTAGCTTATTATTTAATTATAGCTTCTAAACATAACACATGAAAATAATTGTAAATTAATTTTTAAAGTATTAACTGTAAAAGCTATTAAATATTTTGTTATTAAATCCTAATTTATTAGTAATTTTTTTAATTCTCAAAATATCTTATTATATGAACCAATGCATTAATTATGTGATGAGAATGATTGTATATAGGTGTATTGAATGGCTGAAAATAGATTAAAGAATTTCTTGAGTTATTTCATCCATTTATTGTTGATTTTTCTTACATTTATTCTTCTATTCAATATTTTTATTAAAGAGTTTAAGTTCAGTTTTTGTATATAAATATTAAGTATAATTTATTTGAGTTCGTTAGACCTTATTTATAAGTGCATATGAACAAAAAGAGATTATTGGAATCCTTAAAGGTTTGTTGAAGTTAGTTATTTTGCACAAACTGAGAGGCAATAAAACCTTGAGGACAAATTATTAATCCTTGAGGACAAATTATTAATCCTTGACAATAACAAAAAAATTCAAGTTAAATTCTTTTTCTAAAGACTTCAACAAGTAAACGCTCTAAACTAATTTTGTTGAAGTATGGTTTCAATACTTGTCTAGTTTGCATGCTAAGTTTGTTTTTTTACATCTCTTACAAGTTTATATATTTGCTCAACATGTATGCTAGCTAGATTTTTAGATTTTTATAATAATTGTAAGTTTACCATGTTTTTAGATGCTTTCATGATTATAAACTAAACAAATATGCCATCTGTTTAATAATCTAATCATTTTATGATTAATTTACAACAATATTAAGGCTTTTTTAGTAGTCCCTGTTTAGTTTATATTTTTTTGCGATAACTAGATTAATAGTTAAAGAGGATGTCGTAATCTTTGTGAAATCAATATATTTCATAACATGATTTTTAAAATCTTGCCTAGTTGAAATATAATAAGCTATTATCAAACTATATTTTGTTAAAATATCAATATTGCCTTGATATTTTATTTTATATACTTGCTTTGAAAAGCCAATTATATTTATGTAGGTTTGGCGGGTTAATACGATTGACTCGAGTTTTTTTGTTTATTTTTTTAATTGATTTTTTTCAATTTCACCATTCAGTATTTTTAACATTTGATTGATTATGAATTAGGCTTTGTCATTTATTTTAGTTTGTTTTCTATGAAGTTATCTCAATCTCATGACCCGGATTATGAGTTTTGCGAGTTAACTTTGGTAGACTTAAGTCAGTTTATTGTGTCTTTTTTTTAGATTGAATTTTTTCTAATCTCATCATTCAACAATGAGTTTCTTTGAAATCAAGCTTCATAATTTGTTTCAATTTGTTTTACATGGGGATTATCATGGTCTTATAACCTAGATCACGGATTTGAAAAGTTAACTCAGGTTGTTTCGAGTTGATCTAACATGTTATCTTCTCGATATTTTTAAAAAAATATGTGGTCTCGAATTTTTTATAGTCAAATTACGTTTTTACCAATTGCCAAGTTATCTTTGGATTCGTCGAGTCGATTGGGTCAACTCCCACGCTGTTTAATTTTTTTTCTACTATAAAATATGGATGTTTCTTTTTACGTTTTAAAAAATGATCTCACTTGTAGCATAGCGCAAGCCAATGATCTCGTATTTACTAAATATGAATGTTTAAATTTTGAAATTATATCTAGATACACGATGTTGTATTTAAAATTTCAATTGCATAATTTCAATTTAATTTTTCTTTGGATTTAAATTGGAATTATATATGTTGAATTAATATTTTGTTTTTTTACACACACATATATGAACAATATAACCCCACAATGACATGCTAAAATACTTTGAAACCAAAATGTATTATTCTAGTTAAAAATAAAACGGCAATCAGAATGAAATTGACAACCTTGGCAAAAACGCCTTTTCATGAAACAATTTCTTTTTGATGAAGTCATGAAAAAACTTTAAAAAAAAATGACTTTCCCTAACTGATAAGTTTTGGGCCTAAGTCGTACCTGTAAAATAAATTCCTCATGGAAAAAGAGACACTTTGATACTTAAATCAATATTTGAGTTTTTATCTGGTTACAAGCATGTGAAAATTCAAGAAGATAAAAATGATGTTTTTTATGTGAAGAGAAGGGATGTGTGTTCCTTGTTTTGATTTTTATCTGTATAATGAAGAAATGCAAGGGTAAGTGTTCAGATCTCCCTCCTCTCTCTCAAAACCTAAGAATATATAGCTTGAATAATATCCAATAAGTATCTTAAAAATATATACAAAAACACATGTTGAAATACTATTCATAGATAGTATGATTAGTATTGTGCATAAAAAATACCTTGCAAATATTGCTATTCAT
>Ga0325405_1007413_pt1 | contig 11048 bp, 4 predicted proteins | sample PopdelMetagenome_21_FD_205663 | JGI IMG/M metagenome (GOLD analysis project Ga0325405, IMG submission 205663) | Populus deltoides microbial communities from Bellville, Georgia, United States - Xylem-Control-R2 | ecosystem: Host-associated > Plants > Phyllosphere > Stem > Wood/Secondary xylem...
TATTATAAGTTCAAAACTCACACTCAAAATGTTACACCAACAAGCTGGAACTCCCAAAATGAATAACGTTTTCTTCAAAACATACTACAAGCTTGTTATTGCTTTTCATGCACTTCAGCAAATTGCATCCGACTCTACATGGAAATAAAGCTCTCTGAGTACTTATCACACACAATAGTTTATAGAAAATTATACAGTATCATTCAGCAGTTGCAGTCTCATCCACTGGTGCAAGATGTTCATGTTTGCCGAATTGGCTGAAGTTTCCCTTCTCCTTGAAGAGCTGATTATGATGGTGCCTGCAATACAGACGATGCTCATGGGCTACATAGTTTGAGGGGCTGATGACACAGCCTCCATGAGCGCATCTGAAACAAGCTTTATGATAAGATGTCCCATCAACTGCCACCTGAAAGATGCACAAAGTTGGGGACAAGAAACTATAAGAATAGTTCCCTATTTTTCTTTTTCCACAACATCAAACATTCACTCTTGAGATTTGAGAATCTTAGAAAACAAACACATCGGGTAGAGATTTCACATACTTGAATTGGAGCATTAATGGAGAACTATGCGATGCAAAGATGTCTATTTGTGAAAACATTTTGAGATAAAATAGAAAAATATATGACTTGTGTTCAAGCCCAAAACTTAAAGTTCTTGGACATCCTTGGTAGCATAGCTTTATATTTTCATTAGTTTTAAACATGCTGCAAAACAAGCAAAGCCATCAGCTGCAATGATCTGAACAGATTTATTTGCTTAATTTAATGCCTTATATCTTCCAGCCCTAGTGGGAAAAAATGATTTTATTCTATCAAAACATGCATTATTACTATTATTAAACCACCCCATTTACCTTTTCGAGAGGGTAAACAGTTTTATTGCAAGCAACACATTTTTCCTGAGTGCCAGCAAACATACTTGAAACTTTGCTGTTGCTAAGGACCTGTGCGGTTTCATTCACAAAAAGAAGCATCTTAATAACCATTTTAAAGATTAATAATCAAATATGAAATGGTTGTAACTTGTAATGAAGTTTCAATACCTGATCAGCAGACCGGTCACTTCTAACAGTTTTCGGAGTGCCTAGGAAAGGGAGATGAAAATAAAAGCCCGTGAATGAAATTGAACAAGCGGATGTTACACAGGGTAATGTGCTTCAGGAAAATTAATAACTGGTATTCACCTTCAAAACTTTTATCCAAGCTGCCTGTCATCTTGAAAAGTTGATCAAAGTGAGGCTTGCAATATAAAACACCTTCAAAGGATGAATAGTTGCTCAACTGCAGAGGTGAAAAGGAACATGTTTAGATCAATTAAGAATGAAACATCATAGAAAACACGAGTTCATATCTGTTTTACAATGAAAAAGGGCACCATGTTTTCTTGGGAACCTAATCCCAAAGCTGCTCGAAATCTTTATAATAGGTTTCTGCATATGGCTACTATGCACTAGTTTGACCAGAAAATCCAAGTATGTGTAGTTCTCAACATTCTTATTCTGCTATATGTTAGTTCTTCAATCTCTGATTACCTTTTTTTCATCACTCAATTACTTCATATATGGCTATACTATGTCTTTTGATTTCGGGAACAAGCCCCAGGTTCATCCCCCAGAGGTACAAGCAGAAACGTAACTCAGAAAGTCACGAGATTGGAGAATGAATACGCAACTCAATTATGATCCATATATGCTTCCAATAAAGATAAGTTTCAATGTATCTTGATTGATGAGGTGAAATCCTTTACAGTAAGTTTTCTTCCCTATGTATTCATACCCACTTCAATTGCCATGAAATTTGCCAACTGCATGCTGATTTAGTTAAACTATGTTTCTGGTGGTACCTAGCAATCAGTATGGCGAAAAAGGAAATGAGAAAAAACTGCCACTGTTGGTTATCTTATCTGTGTTCATGCTGCAGGTCGCATATATATATATCAACTTAAATCATTCAGTTAAACCAGGAAACAAAGTTCAATATGAAAACAATATGATTCACACGTTCCAAGGACTAAAGAAACAGACAATTTGCATTTACTCAACCTTCTAGAGGTCCTGCTGTGTCCCTGTACCATGACAATAACTGCATGTATCTCTCCCTGGTAATCTAATAAAGTTCTCCATATTATGATGTAATATTGCCATAAAATTAACTACAAAAATAGACACCTCTGTATATGCAAAATTACCATTTTGCTGTTTTAAATTTGATATCTGAGAAATTGTTGAATCAACTATGTGGTTTGAAAATGAACAAAACTCCATTCTTCTCTTCCCAACTATCAAATAGACCGACAGAAAACAAAAGCAATGAAGAATTGCTTTTTAACCCATCCACAAGTCATTGTTTGCTTGACAAAGATTTGAAAATGTGACCTCTCTCTCAACCCCACCTCTCCTTCCCTTGACAACCTGTGGGGATACCCGATCACCGCTCAAAAACTGAGGATCTACAAATAAATTTCATGGCCAAAATAAGGGACCTACATCAACCAACTAGGACAAACAGCATTTACTATCAAAGAGTCTAAAAAACCCCATCTATAGATCATCCAATTGAAAAAAAGGAAAGATGAATACATATGCAAAATCATGATCTCAATTACTTGGATCCCCAGAACAAAAAAAGAAAATTTATATTGTTCGAGTACTAGCTATGGCAATATATATTGGGATAATCATGTTGGAAAGCAAATCAGCTTCAAAAAAAAAAAAAGCATCCTTTCAGTTGACATGTATATTATCTAATCTTGACACGACAAGCAAGCACACAATCATCAAGTTACACAACCTTCTCTATAACCATGTACTACAAAAGTGAAGAAATTGAACTAAAAGGTGACTATAAATATGTATGATCCAGTAAAAGAGGAGATGTCAATATTATATCTGTATCTTTGAGCAGACTTCTGCATGTAGTTGTGATACACACACACACACACACACACACACAAAGGGAGGGTGGTATCAACCTTGAGGGTACCCTTGCAGTGGTGGCATCTAAAACAAGCCTTGTGATAGAATTTGTTATCAACGGTGAGTTGATCCACCAAGTACACAGTCTTATCACATGCTTTACACTTCTGAGTTGTCCCTGCAAATGTTGCCATCGATGATTACTTTACTTTGTCAAATAAACGGGTGATATAGATATTGATAGATGATATCTAGCTAGCTATCTATCTATCTTTCTGATGGATCTTCTTCTTCTTCTCAAAAACCTTCGAAATGATTGGTGGTGGTGATAAAAGGTAAGAGGAGAGGAGTTCCAAAATCTGTGTGCGTTCGCGATTTACAGCCCAGAGAGTTAAAAAGAGAGAAACCTAACAATACAGATACGTATTACTAATTTACAAGTAGACCGTAGACGCAATAGAAAATGCAAGGCGTCTTTGTTGGCGGCATTTTGGTCATTTTCTAAAACCAAAGTAGCTGACTATATTACATTATTGCCCTACGTTTCGACAGGTGTCAAGCTACTAGACTTGAGTCATCACCTGTAAGAGAAAGCTCTGTGATTTTATTCTTACAAGAGTCTAGTCTAGTTCAGCACTAGATGGATTCGAACATATCCTGTTTTTTACTTTTCAGGGCAAAACTTAAGTGGCAGAAATATATTAAAATATTTTTTTACTTTTTAAAATTTATTTTTAATACTAATATATTAAATTAATTTTAAAATTTTTCAAAACTTTGTTCAACCATCAACCTATAACTATACTTTTATTCATACAACAATCTAATCATTTTCAGTATTAATATTTTTTATTTTAAAAAATATTAAAACACTTTTTATTTTAAAAAATTTATTTTAATATTAATATATTAAAACGATACAAAACTATTAAAAACATTAATTTAAAATTAAAAAAATTAAAATTTTTACCAACCACCAACCTAATCATGGTAAGGTGTTCTTTGAACCAGCTTTCTTTTAATTTTTTGGAATTTTCAAAAGAACATCACCAATACTAATTTTAAGTTTAAGTCTAAGTCGTTCGCATGTTAATTTTAGCAAACACACTTTCCTTCAAAATAATAATAATAATTCTATTAACAATTAAAGAATTTATCTTATTTAATTCTTACTGTTATCTCTTAATAATGCACAAATCATTATATTTTTCGTGTTTGAATTTGGATTTGACTACTTAATTAGTCCCTTAAACTCGTAGTGGATATATGTTGCCTACCTTAATGATCCAAGCATAAAGTCTGCTTTCGCAAAGAAACGAGGGAGAGTGGAGCTCTTGCATGAGCTTTTCTTGAATTGTGCGGACATTCCAAGAGGTTTGCAATGCTGGTGAGAATTGCTGATAATCTTCAGTTGACTTCTTGATTCTTCTGGTATTGCCTCAGTATCAGTTAGCTGTTTCCTCCTTTCAGTATCTGTGGAAGCTGCTTCGATCTCTGAGTATTATGTCAACCCTGGTATTTTACTTCATTTCAATATGGTGATCCTTGCTAGGGCTGGCACACAATTGCAAAAGAAGGGCAGGTGATACTAGAATCTGGAAAATAGGATGACCATTATATATCATTTCATCTTTGAATTTAGAGTTAATCTTGTTAGTGCTTGCATGACCACGTTACTGACAACAACTCACAGCACAGGCAATAAGAAAAAAAAAAAATATATATATATATATATATATAAGATGCTTAATTTCCCAAATTCAATTTCAACTAATTATGTTCTTGATTGAATGCTTTCTCTATCAGTCTTTGGATTCATCCATGAACCTGCAGGTAAAACAGCATCCTTTTTTTAATTTTCTAACTTTAAGTGTATAGATAGTTTCTTTTTCTTCAGTTTTTTTTTTTAAAATTCCCTGTTCCTTGGGATCCATTCATGTAGCTTACCTTGCTTAGTTCAGTCATTGGCTATCCTTTGTGTTAGAACTAGGTCCTCCATTGATTCTAATTGTGAACTTGGGTTTTGACGGACTTCTGCCATCCATTTTCCCTGTTATGCTGTTCTCCGGCTGATGAGCTTCAGAAGTTATTATTCAAAGTGGAAAGTAGATTAACTATGATTTCCAGGCTATGTCTGCTTATATATACGTGTGTGTGTGTGTGTGTGTGTGTGTAGCAGATAAGAATACATAGTTTCTCTTGCTTCAATATTCAGAAGCAAGTCCTCTTCTCTTTCTGAATTTCAATAACAAAAGTAGCTTTTTTCTAAGAAAACCTTTTGACTTCTTTGGTTTCTTACCATTTTACCTACTATAATTGTACGTTTGGCAGTGTAAAGTTTGCAGTCCTTGGTTATTTTCTGGAGTGATAAGATGAGGCAGTGTCTAAATTATAGGCTTGCTGTGAGCTTTTCCTGTTCTTGTTGATCTCATGCTTGCAGGAATCTGAAACATGCCAAACTTGTTACTAAAATCAGATATTTGCCTCAACCACATAATGAAAAAGAAGTGTAATTTGACTTATTCTTCCTGAACTTTACAGGGTTTTTCCTACCTTTCTCTTCTGGAGACCCTTCAGGGCTCCGCCATGTAAGAATTTATGTTGCTTATAAGTTTTGTCATGTAGATTGTAATTTATACCTTCAAAATACTCCTTGCCGTGTACGAGGATGTGCTCTTAACTTGTTTAAATTCCTTAAACATTAGAAAATGGAGAGGGAGAAAAAACAAGACGTCTTCTTGCATGTTGCTTACAACTTTTTTTCTGGGTTTTTAAGAGACCCTTGTGAAAGGAACAATCTTGCAGGTGCCCTAGTTGAAAGCAGTCATATGTATCATCAGCCTGTGCCGCGCCGGTATGTTGTCTAGGATGTGGAAAGTTACTGGTCGAGCATGCTCTAACATGGGTGTGCTTGATAGGAGACTATAATTGTACTGCCCTGCTTGTTCTCAACAGGAAACTGGTGAGAAGCTATCTGAAACTGGAAAGGCTCGCTTCTCTTGCAACCTCAAGTTTGTTTTGCAGTTTTCTTTTAGCATGCCTTGTTTCTTTCTCTCATTTCTGGCTTCTTATTGTCAACTCTGCCTTCAGGCTGATGCTCAAGACTTTGGTAATCACTACATTCGAACTTTGGTAAATTACTTCAATTTGATTATGAAACCTCTCATGGCTGCTCTTCACAGTTATCTAACATTCCTGTTGATGGTTCCTGTTGACACAATCCACAGAAGCTGCTGTTTACAAGGCATAGAGGAGCACATATACCAGAATCCCTAGTGTTGAAATGATTATCTTTCCAGGAAGCTTGTGGATCCGATGAATACTACGAAAAAATTCGTCGATATGCACAAATTCAGCTCAAGCTCGTACGCAAGCAATAAAACTTGAATGCTTGAAATTCTATAGCTTTGTTGTGGATTGCCATTTTAAATTCGTGCATTTGTTTGACAGCACAAAATACGACAACGAGATCTTTTAAATATCTGAAATTTGACTTCTTGTTCACGGTTTAATGGTGCCAGAAGAAGGATTAGCTTTAATTTAAAATTACACCTTTATTTACCAAGTAAATTTTTTATGGAATTTTCTCTCCGAGAAAAAAAAGCTATTAAAGCTACATGATTGGATCATTTTAACCAAACTAAAGTAAATCCTTCAATTGTATGTGCTTTGGTCATTCAACAAGGGCAACAAGGATGGAAGAAAACAGATGTACATTCAAATGTCCAAGGGATCCAAAAACAGGCACCACTAGGGTGATTTTTCCATAGGCATGGTATGAAAAAATGACAAACTTTATAGCACAGAACCCAAAAAAACGAAGCTTTTGAGGGCAAGCATTCGATCACAAATGGCAGTTACCACTTATTGGACACTGAAAAATTTGCAAATGGATCTGATGTGCTTGACAGAAACAGAAATCTCAGACACTGAACACCCAATTATGCACTTTTCTTTTCCTCTTTCCGAGCTTCTTCCCGCATCACTGCTTTGACATAAATTTCATAGCAACAGCCTGAAACAAAAACATAGTATAAGATTGCAATTCCTGGTGAGATAATCTATACACTGCACATGGTCTCCGGTTAAATTTAAGCAATGCCATCATTCAAATCTTAAAAAGTTTGTTTTTTTCGTTGATTAAAGTGCCTGCTTCCAACTAAATCCATTAGCAAAGCACTGGAAAGTTCAAGTAAAACAACAACAACGACAGCATGACAAGACTCTAATGCTAGTCTTTAGTGTATCAGATTACAGTCAGTCATCATGGTATGGAGACATACACTAACACGAATAAAAGCTCAAATCATCTTACTCGTTTTCTAGATGTGCTCTTTGGATAATTAATAATCATTCCAATTAACAACAATGACATTTACATGCAAAATGTTTGACACTCTCATTTTTTCCAATTCTATACCCACTAATAATGAGGTTTAACCAATCCCAAGGGTTTTTTACCAAAAACAAATTTAAGAATCATGTGCAATTTTCTTCTACTTGTATGAAAGGCAACAACATACCTGCTACAACAACAAGAGTCAGAACATCTCCAGCTCTTTTGAGTCTCCACACACTCTTCTTATGTGATTTGAACCACTTAAGAGCAGGGTCTTCAGCCAAGAGCTGTAAGGTAAACAACTTAGCAAACCACTCATAACTGAAACTCCGTAATCACACATTCACTTATTTTTAGCAATTGATTATTTCAAGGTAGAATTGTCTTTTAAGAGGTAACTTCGTAATTTTCATGTCTAGAGAACTGCAGGAGATAGTTTTCAGGCTTACTGACTCTTTAATATTCCTAGACTATGAAATCACGTTTTAAATCAAAACAGATTGTAAAGAGCACCAGTTGCACATATTCAGCAGTGTATCAATGACTCCACAACTTTGTCATTTCCTAGGCTATGAGTTTTCTTCCCTAGACCATGGTATCAGGTTTCAAAACAGACTGTAAAGAGCAGCAGTTTAACATATTAAGCAACAATGCATTTGTCAAAAATTTACAAAATTTCTATATAAAGTCATTAGTTTCTGTACTGTTACTGTTCCACTAGTGAGATCATTATATCCATCTTGCTTCATTCAAATTTAATATGAAAAGCATTCCTACACAATGCCTGCACAAATTGCTGTGCTTTTTTCAACATATTCCTCATATCAAATTAATGGTATTAAAGGGAAGCATCAAGAAAACTGGAGTTCTATAAGAATTATGGAATTTGGTGGATGGAAGATGCAAAAAAACAATCTCGAAAAGAGACCAGCTCATCATGGACAATGACACGGGAGAAAGAATACAAGGGAAATTGAGAATGGGAATGCTTAGAGCATTGGGGACAATTCAGAGAATGGCAAGCAAATACAATCCAAGAACAATTAGTGTTATAAAGGTAATACATGCGTGGGAAACTTTGAGTTTCAATAATTAGAAAAGTAGTCTCTAAAAATGCAGACATTGTGGAGAGAATTTGAAATCAATGAAAGACAATTAACTTGTAGGAAATTCTTCATGAATAGCTGCTAAATTATTAATTACGAAGAGGGTTGTGGTGATATTGTCCTTTAGAAGAAAGGTGATAAGTCCTTGAAATTTTCTGCAGAAACTTGAACATATAGTTGCTGCGGAAGAGAAGATGACAGACATTGGCTTACAACATATGAACTAACAGGAGATCTCAGGCACATGCGCAGAAAAGTGTCAAGAACTACAGATCGGTACAGGAATTTAAACCAAAAGTGCAAGGCTCAGTTGGTTGTACCAGGTTATTTGAAACAGGCAGGGCAACAAACCAATTGTACCTGCTGCACAGACTGAATCTGCAAGAAAAAATCTTGCTTTTGGCAACCCAATTCGAATTTTCAAGTATTTGCTAGTTCGCTTTAAACACAATTTATTATGAAGGGAGTATTTTCTAGCAATTCAGGGGAAAAAATTGAAAAAGGGCAGGTTTTAATTCTTCAGAAAAAGCACTCTAGAAGTTTTCCCAACAAAATCATATCGAAAAGTGCAAAGTACATAATGACAATGCCTATGGCTCTTATTGTAAATTAGTTCAAAATGATAGGAAAGACAAGATTAATCCCAAAAACTATCGAATCTTTATTGGCCGTTATTTATATATATAAATATATTTAGCTCAAGAATTACTCGACTTGACTGATCGCATTCTGTAATTACAAATTCTAAATTTATGGATAAAACAAACCAAGCTTCATTTAGCAACAAACACAGAAAATGGCTGGTTTTACTAAAAAAAAATGCTAAAAAAGCGAGAATTTATCAAAATCATTATTTGGGATATGAATAATTAAAAAAGAAAGGGAGAAGCAAGATTACAGGTTTATGATTTAGACAAGAAGATATCAGCATCTCACCAAGTCAAAAACACACACAAGAAAAACCCTTAAGCAAAATAATAAAGGAAATTGGAATATAATTAATGAGGGTGAGAGAGAGAGAGAGACAGCTTTCTCGCGAGGACCAGGTTCAACATGGAATCCGCGACGCGAAATAGAGAGGGCGTCCTGTGTCTTCTGTACAATAATAAATAAATGAATTCATAGACATGGAAAGGACGGAAATACAGATAAAAATCAAAATCAAATAAGAAAAAAGACCTGAGATTTAGATCGGAGGTGTGAAGAAATGGAGTAGGAGCAATTCTTCAGTAAGAAAGCCATCTTTTCTTCTCTTTCTCTTTCTTTCTCCTCTCTGCCTGGTCAGTGCACAGATAGAAGAGTTGCTTACTACTACTACTCCGATTTTACGATTCAACCCATAATGTTTTTAGTTTTTCTAATTTTGCCACATTATATTCACCATTTTGCGAGTTCTTCTTCTTCTCTATGCAGCGCCCCTTTTTTGTTTTAACGTTTTAAAAAATTAAAATTATTTATTTTAAATTAATATTTTTTTAATATTTTTAAATCATTTTAATCTAGTTACTTGCCAATTCCTAGTTACTTACCACGTTAACAAGCATCTAGAGAGTGGGTTGCAAACATTCTCCTAATTTGTTTGTGTTTACCATACAATTGAAAAGAGTTTTCAAATTCTCAGTAATTGGTAATTGGCATGGGAGCCATGATATAAGAGCCCGGTTGAAATTCTGGAACAGTAATCTTCTAAAATGACAAAAACATAACAACTAAAAATGAATTTGTGCAACCAGCGATCCTAAAATTTGATGGGTATTATGACTACTAGTGTATGCTTAGGGAGAATTTCATGCAATTAAAAAAAAAATTATTGGGATGTTAATAGAAAATGGAATTCCTTTAGCAATAGAAGGAGCACAACTTACTGAATTATAAAAAAAAAAAAATGATTGATGATGCAAGGATTAAAGATATAAAGGCAAAGAATTATCTTTTCAGGTTGTAGATTGATCGATTCTGGAAATTATCTTGAACAAAGATACAACTAAAAGCATTTGGAATTCCTTAAAGTAGAAATATCAAAGAACAATATAAATACAGCGAGCATAATGATAAGCTCTCCAAAAAAAGTTTAAGATGTTAAACATATAGGAGAGAGAGTCTATGAACGAGTATATTTGCTTGTACTCTTGTTGTGGTGTAATAGTCATTGAGAAGATTTTGAGATCAATAACACGTAAGTATGATTATGTGATGTGTTCTATTGAAGAATCAAATGATTTGGATGTTCTTACCATCGATGAGTTATAAAGCAATCTTCTAGTACATTAGCAATGTATAAAAGCTCATGTTATGGAAAAACAAGCATCAAAGGTTACTTTTGAAAAATATTCAGAAGAAAGACGACGAGGTCATGGCGGACTGCAAGGATAAGAAAAAAAAGGGGGCAAATATAGGTTGAACAAGTTTGCTATTGAACTTGGTTGATCCACCTAAAAGGATAAAACTCAATGAATCTAAATAGGTCTTTAAGAAAGAGATTAACATGAAAGGCAATGAACAAATATACAATACAAGCTTTAAGGATTAGGAATATTTAATTTTGATGGTATAATCAATAGATTTGATTTCATAAAAAAAATATGGATAAACCTTGTGTTTACAAAAGGATAGTAAAAGTGGTGTTATTTTTCTAATATTATATGTAGATAACATATTATTATTATTATTAAGAAATGAAATA
>Ga0325405_1007415_pt1 | contig 11047 bp, 6 predicted proteins | sample PopdelMetagenome_21_FD_205663 | JGI IMG/M metagenome (GOLD analysis project Ga0325405, IMG submission 205663) | Populus deltoides microbial communities from Bellville, Georgia, United States - Xylem-Control-R2 | ecosystem: Host-associated > Plants > Phyllosphere > Stem > Wood/Secondary xylem...
TTATTGAAAATTAAATTATTAGATGCAAATAAAATTTGGAAGAAATAATTTTTTACTTTGTAAGATAGTCTTCGAATAAAGATGCTATGCACAAAGCATCCTAGATTTGTAATATTATATAATTTTTAAAAAAAAAATATTATGTAATTTTTTGCTGCTTCTTCTCGAGCTAACGTATGGTACATTTATTTTCATTTGGGTAAATCAGCATGGAAATGTAGAAATTTGATTTTTTTTTTTTAATTTTATCGGTATCTTCCAACCTTTCATAAATAATGAGATTTTTTTTTTTTTTTTTTTTTTTTTGCATCTTCAGGCATTGTAATATGGTTTTCAAACCTGGTCCAGCCAGGCAGGTCGATCCGAACTTGACTGATTCAAAACTGAAACCAGACCGGGTTTATAAAAAATTAAAAAAATTTAAAAACTCGGCTAACCTGAAAGTTTGATCTGATAACCTGACAAGACCATGTTGCAACTCATTGATTATTTATTTTTTAAAATTAAAATAATATTATTTTGATTTATAAAAAAAATAAAATTAATCTAAATGATGGGCAAAATCTATAACCCAAACCTTAAACTAAATCAACCGGATCAGGTTTACTGCATTGTAAAACGAGTTCTACAACAAGCGAGGGTTCAATTCATGTTTGCCTCACGGGAAGTACTATCGCCTTACTGCTAAACCCAACCATCGCTGGTAGAAATTTGACATTTAAAACCTCGTCCATGTTGCTTTTTTCCTTGCCCATGGAATTAGAAACCAAATGCGAGTAAAGTAGAAAGAATAATATGCAAGACTTGCACTTGAGACTTCACGTGACTTATAAAGTTTAGAATGATTAGTTGGTGCGACATATTGGCCTGATATTGATGTAAAGGTTAACAACAAATAGAAATCCCACTTCATCCCATTGGATTGAAAATATTTCTTTATTAAATTGATGCATTTTCATTCAAGCAATTTGAAATCATGTTCTTTGATTCAAGCCGTAAATAATGAATCAAAGGTACCTTTAAAACATGTAAATTTCCATTTGTAAAAGGTGACGGTCTCATACGAAAGATCAATTAAGGCAACTATGTGATGATGTCCTGAAAATTTGACTAGCCCAAGAATAGAGTTTCTAAGTTGGATAATTGATTAATTAATTGGTCCAACAATCTTCTACATTCTCCTTAAAAAAAATGGTTGATAGCTTATATTTAATCCTTGATAGGTCAAAAATGTTCATGGCTAGTATATGTAAAAAGTCTCATTTGATGGAGGTGAGGACTCTCTGATGTTTAAATAAATATCTTTTTAGAGAGATAAAATATAAGAATATTCTAAAGAAAGATGCTCTGAAAATATATATGTAATAAAAAATGAAGATTGTGAGCTTTTGTTCTGAATATCTCATGATGTATTTATACCCTATGAGTCTTGTTTTTTGTGAAAACAAGGCATGTGGTGTAATTACCCTGATGGTATTTAATGATGGATAAATATCCCTTACAACTATATTAATATTTGATGAGAATATAGTGGGTCATTGGAGGAATTTTAAAGTTTAAGACGTCAAATGTAGCTAAGTATATAGAGGTCGAGTTCTTCCCAAATGTTTATATGAAAGGGAGAATGGTCATTCACCTAGACACGCCAAGGGATGGTCGTCAACTTGGACTTGGTTGATAGCCAAGTTCAAGTGTCTTGGATTTAGCACAGGTGTTAAACCCACGTTACCTTGGACTTGATGGATTGCCAAGTCCAGGCACCTTAAATTTGGCATACGTGCCAGACCCACGTTCTATGGACTTGGCGGACTGCCAAGTTGAGATGTCCTAGACTTGGTTGATTGCTAAGTCTATGCGTCTTGAGTCTAGCACACATGTCAGATCCATGTTCCTTAGACTTGGTTGAGTGCCACGTCCAGGCATCGTGGACTTAGTTATTGCCAAGTCCAGGTATTTTAGGTCTAGTACACATGCTAGACCCACATTCCTTGGACTTGGTGGATTGCGAAGTCCAAATGTCTTAGACTTGACAACCAAGTCTAGGTATTTTGCGTCTAGTACGCATGTCAGACCCACATTCCTTGGACTTGGTGGATTGCGAAATTCAAGTGTCTTAAACTTGACCGACTGCGAAGTTCATGTGATTTGAGTTTGGCACATATGTCAGATCCATATTTTTTGGACTTGACTATCTCCCAAGTCTAAACATCACATTGGACTTTGCTGACTGTCAAGTCCAAGTGTGTTGGGTCTAACAACTATGTCAGACCCACATCATTTGGGTCTGGAAAACATGTCAAACCTGCATTACTTTGTATTTGGTTGACTACCAAGTTTAGATGTCTTGGATATAGCTTATTTGCCAGATCTATATGTTTTAAATAACCAAAGAAAAATAAAATAAAAAACTTAATAAAAAGTTGACTCGTCACCATATCCTATCAAAAACAAATTTAGAATTAGTTTGTTAGTTTGAGCAATAACCTGAATTAAGATTTTTTTTTTCTTTTATAATAGTATATTATATTATAAACAACAATGTTATAACCCATTTTTGGGCCTCCCACATAAAAACAAATACAAAACAAATCAAAAAACTATTATTAAAAAATAAAAACAGTGAGAAAAAAAAACCAGAGTGCCCAGAAAATAGTTAAAAATTGGTTGACGAGGTTTAAAAATACAAAAATTAAAATTTGACAGTATGTATTGGACTGGTGGAAGCCCCAATTAACAAATCGTATCCACATTCTCCATATTTCCTGACAATGAATCAACCAGTGATAATATGTCTCTAATTATATACAACAAAAAAAAAAGGAAAAGAAGATAGTTCTTTAGATAATAATCGTCGTTGGAACATAAAACCTTCAGTACAAATGATAAATTAAGTTTTTTTTTTTACCATGTTGTTAGATTGTATCATAATTTTGCATGATTACAATATTATACTTAAGGACTAAATGCATATAATTATTATGACAAAAATCAAAACTTAAAAACCAAATTAATCTGATCTAATATTTCCCGAACCATAAGAGAATTGTCTTTTCAAAGCAATGGTATGGCTATAAATAACATAAGACTATTCATAAAACATGTTATAGTAATTTTAATCTTAAATTAAGATGATTTTTTTATATAATATTAAAGTTTAATAACCAAAATTCTTAAGAACAACTCGGAGTTTTAATAGCTTCTTTATAAACTTGCAACCATTCACTTGATTCTGTCGTAAGAGAGATGTACAAACTTTCAGCCCTTTTAATGCTTTTCGTAGCTTCCCTTAATTAATCAATGATAAAGCATTTTCACCCTCTTCCACTTGCTCTATAAAATTCTCAAAACACATCAATTGTTCCTGAATATATTTCCTGACTTTGAGTTGCATGATTTTAAAATCAACCGCATTCTGATATCACTTGTCATAAGGTTGAATTTTTCATCCTAAAAATTCAACCCTATTTAGCAGTCTAGTCCTAACTATACTAAGCATAGCTTCATGTTTGCATCATCTTTTCACTCGTGTTAGCTTACAAATATGTGTTTCGCTTATCCAAAGAGGTTCCCATAATTTAAACACTATTTTTGGATTTCTGAAGGTTGATAACATAGGCACTGTGATGGTTGTTGTCGGTAGATTCACTAAGTATGTAGTGTTTGTTACTGCTCTAATGGTATGTATAGTTGAAGTTGTCGCACCCTTGCGGCGGAGCGCGACATTGCTGGCGGCCCTCAATTGATTTCGGGTTATTTGTTTTTGTGTAAAGGAGTCACCACCCAGTATTTTGGTCACTAGGAATCCTAACTGGTCTTTCAGAGATTCTAAGGCAAGAGACTGGTTGCATAAAGAAAAGGTATTAGCACCCCTAGTACGCCCTACCTAAGGTAAGCTACTTGGTGTTTGGTTTGCTTTATAATTGTTATGGTGTTAGTGTTTTCTAATCCCATCAGTTTTTCTAGGTTTGATTCAAACTAAATTTATTAAAATAAAAATCCAAGGAGATTCCATGTGCTTCAAAAGCTTATTTTTCCCTTAGTATTTCAAGAGTTTACGACTCGTAAATCACAAGGAGGAGAGATAAAAATTTAGAAATCTATGGCGCTTTAAAAAAATCTATTTTTTTCCTTAGTGTTTTATACTCTCACGGCTCGTAAACCATGGAGTAAAAAAATTGAAATGTCCTCAATTATAATCAAGGCTTCTTTCAAGGATGTGTGCAGATTTATTATTCCTAAAAAATTATTTTGGATATTTACCACTCAGGGTATTTTTATCCAAATATTAATAGTGAATAATAACAAATTATTCCCAACAATATTTTGGATATTCGTCCTTTAAGAATTTCTTTATCCAAACATTAGCGGTGAATAATAGATGAATTCCCCCCAAAATAAAATTTTTATATTTTTTGGAATATTGGCCAATACCCTTTGGAGTTTTACAAACATGTTGTAAAATCTAGAAATGCAAAAAAACAATTTTTTTGTGTGTTTAAGAAATCCATATGAAAAGACATTTTCAAAACTTCCAATATTTTTTGTATATATATAAAAAAGTGTTCACAACATGTTAGGGTATTGGCTATATGCAGCACATAAGAAAACATTTTTTTTATATTTTTTGTCAAAACGTAAACATCACAATTAGACGTAAACACCAAAATGGAAAGTAGCAAGCCATCATTCATATTATAAGAACTACAAGAAGCTTGAAACAATTCGTAACAAAAATCGTTCAAAGTTAAATCAACTTAAAATTCTGCAAGTGGAAAGGACTAAACCCGTATGCATGAGGGAGCCAAAGTTCTGAAACTAAAATTTTGAAATCAAAATCCTATTGCATGTGTCCCTGACTTATGACCTATTTTCTTTTACCAATCCGGGGGAAACTGCCATACTAGTTTCATACAAAAAGGAAGAGCTTAGGACGGCTTGCTTTTATAACACATATATATCACAGACTAAAACCAAAGCAAACCTTGCCGGCTATTTCAATCAAAGAGCATGGAGGAACACGAACAGAAAAGGGAGCTGATGATGAAGAAATAACAACCCCTTCCCACGGTTCCTTAATTATGAACCAGCGAAAGAAGGAAAAAAAAAAAGAAACTCGCCAACTCTTAACATAATCACCCATCTAAAACTCAAAGCCACAGCAGGAACAACAAAAGGCAAGCATTCATTGTATAGTCTAAAATTGAAAACGAATGTGCAAAGCAATACAAAACAGGTTTTTAAAATATCAACATAACAGATTTAAAGGCAGGAAGGGAGGAGAAAGTTAAGACTTACCTGCAGGTCTCATTGTTTTTTTTCTGCAGAAGATGAAATAAAACCAAGCGAACATTGCTGTCAAGGTTTAGCAGCAAAGCTCCTCTCCTTCTTGTCTTTTTTTTTCTCTCCTCTTTCCTCACAATAACACCAGAATCCAAGAAAGAAACTCCCTCTATTTACTGTGTTTTTTTTTTACTCTACCTCTCTTGTGTTTTTCTTGTCTTTCTCTTTGCTTTTTTTTGCTCTTTTCTCTCCAGTTTTTTTCCTCCTCTTTATGCTCTTTTTTTTCTAGGTCATTAGAGTGGCTTATATATAGTCTAACATATCTCTATTTAGGAAAGATTGAATGCATTAATTCTAGGATGCAAATCCCTACTGATTTGCAATAAAAAAAACGCAAAAAGAAAACTGCAATATTCTGATTTTGATTTTGTGCTCACGTCTGATTTCTTTCCAGTTTTAGAGGCTAGTGTGGCTCTTTTCTTTCCTTCTATAGGGCCAGCTGCTCCCTTTGAAATGAGTCAATGAAAACGTGGTCTAAAGCTCTCCATTCAAGCAAGAAAAACATGGAAACCAAACAAGAAATTTCAGATAAAAAGGAAAGAAAGAAAACGGCTAGCTGTGCAGGTAAACATGTTTTCTTCAATGTCTTCCTGGCAGAATTCCTTTCTATTTCTTATCTTCAATCATCCTCCTTATTTTAGCACTTTTTCCATTTGGTCCTTGGTTCAAAAAAGTATTCAAATTAGCTTGCAATTGGTCTTCAAACTTTAAGCATCTTGCAATTGTGTCCCTGCAAATTTGGGCAAAAATCCTTCTTACTGCAGGAATCCCTGCTTTCATGTTAGATATTCAAACAGGAATATTATGAGCTTTTGATATTGAAATCAAGCGATTCAAAAATCTCAAATTTATCTACGTGACCCGGACTACAACTTTGATGAAGGATTCAAAGTGAGATAAAATCTTTTTAGATAACAGAATCTGGCAGGAATCTAGTTGGTAAAAACGATTTTTGATCTGACCATGCCGAGCATCCAAATCTGACTAAGAATCTACCCTAAGAACAGTGATCCACACCATCTTTAGCACGTGGGGTCAAAAATAAGTGACAACAGAAGTGTTGCTGGGTTATTTCACCATAATGTAGTGAAGTATTTTAGGTTGCCTTCAAATATTTTCAGTAATCATGATGTACAATTCATGAGCAAGTTTTGGGTAACATTTTTCAGCATGATAAGGACATGATTGAATTTATATACTGCAAATCATCCCCAAACTAATAGGCAAACGAAGAGAATCAATGCATTGCTTGAAGAGTACTTACGATATTATATGACAACCAAACAATAAAATTGGTTAGAGTTGATGGACAATGCATATTTTTTTCTATAATTTTCACAATTCTTTAGTAATCGAAGCCAATCCATTCAAGTTAGTGTTGGAGACATAACCCTAAACTCCTGTTGAAGTTGTAGTGTCTAAAACTGGTGGTAAAAGCCCAGTCGTGTATAGGTTTACAAAGGAAATACATGAGCTTTTTTAGCAAGCCTAAGACACCTTCCACAAGGCAAGTAAATGCATGTAAAGGTACAAGGATAAAAAAACAAAGACCATTAGAGTTCAACGTTGGTGACAAGGTATTGTTGGAACTAACCCCATGTATTTGGAAGAATATTGTAGGGACCAATCAGTATCGAGGGTTGGTGTCAAGATATGATGAGTCTTTTGAAGTGAAGGAAAGAGTGGGGGTTGTTGTATATATGTTGATTCTGCCAGAATGGTTGGAACTTCATCTTACTTTTCATGCAAATTACTTGAAACCTTTCTACAAAGACATTGATGACCCTTTGAGAGGGAACAATTTGAAGATGGCATTATTAAGTTAATGGATCATCATTAACTTGGCCAATATAGAAAGAATCATTAAAATGAGTTTTTAGTAAAAATGACACGGATTTATAGCACTTTAAATTAAGATCAAATGCAGGAATACCTCAATTCTATTCTAACGAGGGTGTCTGACTCTTCTAATAAGGGTGGTTTATTAGAGGCTAAGGCACAAGGGTGTGCCAAAGGGCTCATTTTTCCTAGCTATATTGGGCAACCATGAATTCAATATGTAGCATGTATCGGTTTCATGCGAGTGGGTTTTTGACTTAACATGAACTTGGATGATGAACTTTCTAAAGTTGCAAAACACATATGGAATGTCAGTAAAGAACCAACATTTAGACAAATAGATACAATTACAAGAATATTGTAGGTTGTTATGGCGGTTACAATCATGGTTTAATGGGGGGAAATAAGTGTACAGATTATAGGGGCAAGACTGAGATTTCTCCTTAAGACATTAAGATCATGAGTCAAAGCCACCCACTAAGTTTATGGAAACATGATGGAGAAAGTTCCCCTACTATTTTCTAAAAAGTAGGGATGATAGTTTTATGTTTTGTAATCTCTCATACTTTTTATAAATAGATTTGGAAGATACTGGTTGTGTAGCATGTAATCTTTATGTATAGGGCGTACATTTCTATTGTATAAATTCTTTGTTTATGAGATTAATAAAGGTTGAGAGATTTTTTTTGTATGTGTTGTGTGTTTTTTCTATTTATTTACTTTTGTTAGTTATTTTTTTATGATAAGCTAATTGTGGAGCCTTTTTAGCAAGCAAAACATATAATTGTAGCTAACAAGAGTGAAAAATTAAGGCGAGGCTTTGTTTAATTGAGACTAAACTGTTGTATAAAGCTAAATTTTTTGGGTGAAAAATTTAACCATGTGACAATTGACAATGGCGACAATTGTAGCCATTTAGCATTTGTAAATTTGTGACTTGTCATTGATGTATAGCTAAGGAGAAACTTCCATGTTGCAACATTTTCCAACATGCGTTTCTTCAAATTTTATATAGTATCCTTGGACCCAATTTCCAAGTGATCCAACTTGAACCCATTGTCAGCTAAGAACTGTTAGTGAAAAGTGCATAAAATAGTGATCCATTCAAAATTGTTCCCGGCCCAACCAAAAAGCTACAAAATGGTCAAATTTGGGTGACTAAAATCTTGGAAATTTGTTGAAAATTCCATACACCAGGAAGGACTAGAGGTCTATAAATACCTCCACTTCCCCCTTTGAGAGATTACAAGGTTTCAACACTTGACAAATTATTGATGATTTTATAGACGGACAATGTACACCAAACAAAATTTTACCCACTTCACTTTTCATCGATAATTTTATCACTGAGTTTCAGTGGCATTTTCCTTATTCATGCAATTAGAAAAAAAAAATGCTAGTTAACTAGAAAGAATAATACATGTTGCATTGGATTGAAAATATATAAAGAATAACAATTGCTAGTTAATATAAAGAATCACACACACACACACACACACACGCCTGTAAGAGACCAGCTAGGAGCTTGCCATGCATTTCAGTGCCATAATCCAAAAATTCAACAGGAAGCAAAGCATCTAGTTACGATGACCAATTCAAAGAGCATCTACAATACTGACGAAGGAAGAAAGGTTAGCTGACCATGAAAGTTCTAAGATGCTGTTTGAAATCTGAAATTAGTAACCAGAAAAAAAAGCGTTTTGTTCAAAAACCAAAATATGTGGTTCAAGTTTTTGTTGGAAAAAAACATCCCCAGTGCCTTGTAATTTCCAAGTAAATGTCCAAAATCCGTAGAACATAAAAAACGAGGTCAAGCAAAGATCCCAAAAGACATGCCTGGGTGTCCCCTCAAATTGTTTGTCACTGGCGACTTTATGATAAACCGTGTGGGTTCCACCATTGATCGATCTTCGGAGCTTCCCAACTATCTCCATTTTTTTCTTGCAAACCAGGTCTTCTTTTAATGTTTTTTCTATCAACCAACATCACAACATATCTCACCCTATATAAATATCCTTGCAAGGAATGAGCGTGTCCATGGAGCAACCTTTCCAATATTATATTGAGAATTGCAAGCTTTACTACTACTACTAATACTACACACTAGTGACATAAACAAATGCTAGTTAATGATAGAAATTCCATTGGATTGAAAATATATATTTCTTAATTGGATTGGTGCACTTTCTTGTTAATCAAGCACATTGAAATCATATGCTTTGATTAAAACCCTAAATAATGAATAAAATGTCCGACTTCAAAATATATGAATTTCAATTCGTAAAAGGCGACGGTCTCATAAAATAGAAAAAATAATATTAAAAAATTAATTGAAAAGCGGCTATGTCTTGCCAAAAAAAAAAACATTCATAATTAGTTTGCTAGTTCAAGGAATAACCTAAATTAACTTTTTGAATGATGTTTTTAAATTGTATGATAATAAATTTCATACACCAAAATGTGTTGTGAGATTCATGAAGAACTTAAGAACTAATTACTATCCAATCAATTCCGTATATATTAATTCCAGTTCTTCTTTAAAATTATAAACAAAAAGAAAATTATTTTGTTATATTAATATAGACTCCCTAATGTTGATTCAAATACAATTGATAGGTTTTCATTCTATGTTTGTCAAAGAATCATCTTCACATCCGTCATAATTAAGATCATTCTTTTTATATTAATTTTCTTCAAGCTAACTATGTATATATTTTGTTACTCCATTGTGTTCTGATATATATGGGGCTGCACTTCCAAACCATTTTATCCTATTCCTAGAAACATTAATCTACGTCAATTTCTTGTACAAAATGGAACAAACTGTGCATATTAAGAAAGCTTTATTAATCAACTGTTGTTATTATTAGATAGAGTATGATATAAAATTATTTTTGGAACCTCAATAAAAAAATAAATTATTAGATTAAATTGGTTTTTTATTTTAATATTATAGTTTTATTAATTAAGTGATTAAAAGTTTAAATATCATTATCTTGATTCTAATTAATAAAAATTAATTATAATATAATATGTGTTTATATAAATTTTTAATTTAAAAAATTATTAAATTAGATTGATTGGTAAGAGGAAGATTTGATCGTATCAAGACAATTGAAGACTTTGCTTAAGATTAATTATTGTTTTCGATCCATTGAAATCACCTTTTAGGCACGGTGTGTATGGAAGTTCAGAAAATGTTCACTAGACGCAAACAAAATGAAGCTTGGAAGGTGACGACGTAATGAAAAGTCGAAATGAGCAAATTGATAATCACATTCACATTCTAAGTGTGATCGATAATCAAATTAATTTTCCGTAAATGCAATATTATATTCATGGTTTTGTTTCATCGGTCATCGGCTAAGACACGTATCATGAAGCTTGGTCCTTGCTAAGACACGTATCATGAAGCTTGGTCCTTAATTTGTTCTTTAGGTTCATTCTCAGCCACAAAGCTATTAAAAATCTGAGGTCCTCTCCTTAAAGGTGATTTCAATGATATAGTATGTTTTGTAGTGTAGTTATGATTATTTTTTAAATAATTTTTTGTATTAAAATATATATTAATAATATTTTTTTATTTTTTAAAAATTATTTTTAATATTAACATATCAAAATGATTCAAAACTTATAAAATATATTAAATTTTAACAAATTAAATTAATTTTTTTAGAAATACAATTTGCATCGCATTCTCAGACGGATGGATAGTAAACCCAGACAAAGTAATTTCATCAGAAAGAAGTTCCTTTGGAAAATCATAAAGTTTGCCATTGGAAAATCATAAAGTTCGAATAAATAATGGAGATGAACTAGTCTCGGCTTTTTCTTACATGAATTCGTCGGTGCCTTTGGTTATAACTTT
>Ga0325405_1007417_pt1 | contig 11046 bp, 8 predicted proteins | sample PopdelMetagenome_21_FD_205663 | JGI IMG/M metagenome (GOLD analysis project Ga0325405, IMG submission 205663) | Populus deltoides microbial communities from Bellville, Georgia, United States - Xylem-Control-R2 | ecosystem: Host-associated > Plants > Phyllosphere > Stem > Wood/Secondary xylem...
TAATAATAATAATAATAATAATAATAATAATAATAATAATTAAAGGCTAATGTTGGAGGAGCCACCACTAATTAAAAAAATTGAAGCAATCTAATTCTCACTTTCACTTGATTTTAATACAAATTACAAAGAAATTAAACCAAATGGCCTCTTCCCATTGGTACACCTTTTCTTTATACATTTGTTGACGCAAAAGCTAATTGGTAACATATGAAAGAAAGATATTAATTGTTAAATCCCGCGTTCTAATAGTTAAATCCACTAATTAATCAGGATGTCCAAAGCTGTCGAAACCCACTCAAGATGTTTATCATCAGCATGCTTTGAACAAGTGGAGATTTTAATCATTGCAAATTAAGGGCAGATAATCAACTGTTACTCAGCTTTTTAACCCATTTAAGGGCATAATTTAGTAGTAATTATAGGACTTAACAAAGAGATTAATTAATTAATATGCCTACTCCACTCCTCTACTTTGTCATGTATTTTAATGGAAAATCCTACTTCCACTCTTTAAATGGCTGACCAAACCTGTGACATAGGACGTGGGTGAGGACATCAATTAATGCTCTCTTCATAAATTGTTATAATAATTACCTTTTATTTATTTATTTAGATCAATTTGTTAGTGCATTTATAAATTATTAGTTACCATTTGTTATTTTACCTGAAATATTTCTTTGTATGTAAATCATTTTAATTCCTTCCTGTTGCGTATTGGATGTTCTTCAAATTTTAGTAGCTAGCGAAAACCACAATATTTTATATTTTAATATAAATGCTTTGTAATATATGCCATTATTACTTAAAAAAAGGGCTAAATTTCTCATTACATTTTGATATTCTTATTTCCCGGTTTAAGTTAAATAAACACTCAATGTTTTCCTAAGTCAGGTTAAGAATAATAGGAGAATTAACCTATTAGTTAATCAACCTTTTTTTATTTATATATGTAAGACAATGCATAATAGTTAATGTAGAAATTACAACACAAAAATAATAAACATTTCCTAAATATATATAAGCCTATAACATATAATATATTATCATACGCCCTCTCAAACTAAGGATAGAGGTTCTACTCGAAACTTGAACTTAAGAACAGTAAAAGAAGCAGTGGAGAGAGGTTCTGTAAAAATGTTTGCAAGGTAATCCTTGGAAGAAATAAAGCAAATTTGAATGGCATTTATAGCAATTCCGTCACGTACAAAATAATAATCAACTTAAAAACATGCTTAGTACGATCATGAAAGATGAGTTTGACAACACTCAGATTATCACACCAAATCATAAGCATAAAAAAAGAAGTAATATGATGATTTGACAATAAATATTGAAGCTATATGACCTTAGAAGTGCCATCGGCTAAGGCTTTATACTCAGCCTCGGTATAAGAATGAAAAAACAGCGCGTTGTTTCCCTGACTTCTAAGATATCAGTGTATGTCCAAAGAAAACAAGATAACCACTCTTACATTTATGATCACCAATGCTACCAGCCCAATCAATATCTGTAAAACCATGCAAGGAAAAAAAAGAGCTATGAGTGATATGAAGACCAAAAGAAACCGTACTCTTAAGAAAACACAGAATATGTTTAACGACAATCCAATAATTTGTCAAAAACGTGTAGGATAAAAAAAAGCAATCAGACACTTTAACAACCTTTGATGTAGACATAAGAGTATCAACAGGCTTGCAAGAAGACATACTTGCCCAATGAAAAATATCAAGAATATACTTATCTTGTTGTAACATGATGCTCATAGTAGTAGGATGAACCTCAATGTCTAAAAAATAATGAACAACTCTTAAATCTTGGAGCTTAAACTTTGAGCTCAGCAATTGAATCAATTGGTGAAGCAAGACTAAATTGCTTCCAGCTAACAAATATTATCAACGTAAACCAGAAGATAAAAAATATCATCACCCATAGTTAAAATGAATAACAAGGTGTTAAGCTTAGAAGCATAAAAGCCAATAGATAAAAGATAATCACTAAGTTGAGTGTACCATGCTTGGAAAGCATATTTTAAGTTGTATAAGGATTTATACAATCGACACGCATGACAAGAGAGATTAGAATTAACAAAACCCAGAGGTTACTACATGTAGACCTCTTCGTTAAGTGTTTCATTGAGAAAAATATTATAAATATCAAGTTGATTAATTTTTCAAACACGCAACACCACAACTGTGAAAATTAATCAAATAATGACTTGCTTAACATCAGGACTAAATGTCTCAAAGTAATTAATACCTTTCTGCTGATTAAAACCTCTAGCAACCAACCGAGCCTTATAGTGTTCAATCTTGTCATTGACACGACGCTTGATCTTGTATTCCCAATGACAACCAACAACATTCATTGAATAATAAAAAGGAACCAAGGACCAAATATTATTGGAACATAATGCTTGGATTTCAACCTTCATAGCATCTTGTCATGCCTCATACCTATCAGTGTAAGAAAAGTAAGTGGTTCAAAGGCAGGACTGAGACTACCCAAGATTTATAATTGTGAGATGAAGCTGAAGAAGTTGTCATTTTTTGCTATCTTTGGCAACCATGAATGAAGAACCATATGATATCAATAAACCATAGACAGTGAGGCAGGAAGAACTGAACTTTGATGATGTTGTAATGGATAAGAGCAGAGGTTAACAACCAAATTTTATCTAGTAGCAAAGGTAGAGCTTGCAACAGAGGCATCACTGTTAGATATTGGAGAACCAGCAGTAGGCGACCCAGGACAATCAACAACATCAGACCTGTCACGTTGCAATTCAGAAGTGGTCGAAACTATACCTGCAATATGATTATTAAAGAAACATGGATGTGGTGATGTAAGAGCAGAACTAGTAGGTTGTTGTTAGTGGGTAGAAACAAGAGGCTGCAAGCATATGAGAGTGAAAAATTGGTGAGGTGAGGAAATTGGGCACATTGGTAGAATTTTTAAGAGAGGGAGTAAGGGCTGGTTGTGCAATTTGTTTAGATTTGTCAAAATAAAACACTTGTTAATGAAAACAAACATGAAAAGAAATATAAATTTATTGAGATGCAATGTCAAAACAACGATAACCAAGATGAGAGGAGATATAGCCTAAAAACACACACGAAGAGGAATAAAAATCTAATTTATGATTATGATATGGACATAAAAACAAAAAACAAAGACATCCAAACGTAGCAAAAAATTATAATCAGGAGAACGTTAAAAAAGACAATCAAAAGGGGACCTATTGTCGAGGATAAAAGTAGACATGTGATTGATAAGATAAACAATGTTCTACATTGTCTGAGAAGAGTAAGACCAATTTCTACAATATGCCCATGATAATGTTCAACTGTGTCATTTTATTAATGAGTATGATGACAAATTAAACAATGATATTGAATACCAATAGTCTGAAAGAAAGTATGTAACTTGTGATATTCACCACCCTATTTAGTCTAAATAAATTTAATTTTTAGCAAAAAATTAGCGCTCTACCAAAGTTTAAAATTGATAAAAAATAGAGCAGACATCAGACTTCGCATCAAGAGGATAATACCATATTTTGTATGCGCATCAACAAAAATAATAAAATAATGAAAATCATAAAAAAAAAGAGCAGGGCCCAAGACATCACTAAATATTAATTTAAGTAGACCAGAAGTTATGTGGCCTGGAGACCCCAGCGACAGATGCAACAACTTTCCTAATAGATAAGCTTGACACTAAAATTGAAAAACAAAGTCTAGAGATGCAAGAAATTTTATTTCTTACACTAAAAAAAATGAAACAATAGGAAGTAGGATGACCCAATTGACGGTGGTATAGATCAACATAAACAAATACATAAGGAGACCAATAAACTTGATGAATTGATATGGCAAAAGACTCGAACAAAATATAAAGACCATCTTTACTCTGACCATAAAAGAGTATTACCTGGGTGTTAAGATCTTTAATATAAAACAAAAATAGGTGAAATTTAAAATAAGTATTATTATCAAGACAAGATTTTTTTAACATAAAGCAATGGTTTGTACATGAAGAACATTAGATAAAGTGAAGGTATGTTTTGGTGTATGTAACTTAGTATGCCCAATATTAGATATAGAAATGCCCTTACCATCACAACTATGCAAATAATCATTACCAAGATATGGTTCAGACCTCGTTAGATTTACAAGATCAGGTGTGACGTGTTGATTCACACTAGTGTCGGGAAAAAAATCCATAAAATTTGTTGAGGAAACATTGTTGAGCACAAGATTAGCATTAGGCTGTTTTCCATAGCTTTGAAGTTGAGAAAAATAAGAGGCTGAATGACTGAAGGTTTGGCACATCTAAAACCTGACATTAAACCACTAGGAAGAGCCATTATTTCATTGGTTTTGTTGCCAATTACCTTGCCTTCAGTTGCTATTTAAAGACCCATTAAAACCTTGAAAATCAGACCCGGTATTAGTGCTATTATGGTTGCTATTATAATTGTTACACCAGCCTCCAAGAGATCGTCCTCTACCATGACTGAAATTATAATTGTTGTTATACGAACCAAAGGTCTGATGTTGGGCAAAATAAGTTAATGGTAGCTGAGCTGGTATGAGTAGTAAAGGAGTAATGATAATAGCACCCATGGATAAAAGAGAGGTCTTGTGAAGGAACTCATGAGTAAAAAAATGACTATGGAGATCAACATACGAAACAGGTTCTGTCTTGGTCACGAGGCTTGTTACCAAGTGATGCGAACTTCGTGATCACGTGGTCACGTAACCCACAATCAAGAATGAGATATGATCCTGAAAAGCTGAAATAGATCTGATAGGAGTGTGACACAATAAAAACTTGCCCCAAAACACCAACACTATTAGAATGAAGTAGAATAATGCCACAAAGCTAGTTAATCTTTGATAAGTCAGATTCCGTTTGTTCAAGAACTGAAGAATGCAATCATCACTCTCACACATTAAAATTGAAAAATTCAGAAGTAATATTCATTAATGGCTCCTGAAATTTTGGTTACATGAGTTTAAATAGTTCTTAAAAAATTAACGCTAATGGATCTACCTTTGAGGGCTAAACTAACCCACATATAAAATTGACCCAAAAACTCTCAACTGAAATGCCCATAATCTGATCCAAACAAGCCTTGAATCCTAGCTCAAAACAAAATTTTAAATAAGCCCAAACATGAAAGAAAATAATAAAAATAACTAATTTATCCTTAAATAGCACCAGCCTTTTTTTTCTTGTGTAGTTAGGATGAATAAGGAATCCTTATAAGAAAAGGATTCTGGAACATTAATGAATCATTGCCACTCTTGAAAATTATGTTTCAGCTCATTAAAAATTCTTGTGGAACTAAGAAATTCTCAAAACAAGTTGCCACATCCTTTTAGAAAAAAGATCTTTGCCAAATAGGAAGTCCACAGGTCAAAAGGAAGTAAATAAAAAAATTCGTCCAGCCTATTTTGACCTATATTGTAAGTCCTTTACGAACTTCGATTCACCTGAAAATTTATCCCAACATAGAAAAATACCTCTAGAATCCTCTAGTAAAGTTTCACCTCGATCCAATGATTAGATTTAGAGTTATGCTCAATATCGTAAAACTAGACGGTAGAAAATTTTATGTCAAAATCCGAATCTGACCTTGCTTGGATCGTATCACAAAGTTGAACTCACCCTGAAGACCAAGAAACACATAAAATTGAAATCCTTTAGCAAAACTGGCTGACTAACAACTCCTAATTCATTAAACAATGCCTTTACTTTTTGCATAAATATAGTGACTGAATCATCACCTTGATGAAGATATTGAAAAGTACTATTAAGTTTCATAATGCAAGAATTTGACGAAGAAGAGAGGGTTTGCTCAAGAGTACGCCAAACACATTTTGAGGTTTGGCAATGGACAACAAGATGCAGTACATCCATTAAAAGAGAAAAAAGTGGTGCACTTAGAATAAATTGGTCGTGTTATTTCTAACGACGAAAAAAATTATTAACTTAAAGAGAAGAACCATCAACAACAACTGCATGAGGAGTAGGACACGAAAAAAGAGCCATCAACAAAAGGGAAAACACCTTGTCCAATATGATACAGCGTTATAAATTTGTTAATAAAGATAATTTGTGTTTGTAAGCTTTAAAGAAATAACTTGATGAGGATTGGAGAGGAAAACAATGCTTGCAATTGAAGCCTCCTTGGTGGCAAAAGTCACAATAGCAGTAACAGAGAAAGGTTGCACAACAACAACATGGAAAGATTTCAAAGCAAAGGGAGAAGAAAAAGTCTGAGGATTCACAACAGTCGAGGAAGCTTCCAAAACAAAGGGAGAAGAAGAAGTCTACATCATAGGTTGAGAAGAAGAGTCCATTGGAGAGAAGGAAAAATAGTTTTAAAATATAATAACTCTGATACCAAGTTGAGAATGATAAGAGGTTTAACCTATTAGTTAACAAACATTTCATATTTATATATGTAGGGCAAATAGTTAATGTAGAGAGTATAATACAAGAATAATAAACTTTTTCTAAATATATACAAGCCTATAGTACGTAATATACTATAATAAGCTAATTGCTTATTATTTATCAATTTTATTATAATACCAAAATTAACAAAACTTCTCCATCAAATTAATATATGAATTAACGGTAACACTTGTATCTTCTTTAATCTATAAATTATGTTATTTATTAGTCGTAAATTGTCTCCCCTTGTGGAGAAATGACTTTGAATACAGAAGTCCTCCTTAGGAAGTCAACGCGTAGTGTATAAATCTACAATGACAAACTAGCTTTGGAGAGTTTTAAAACGAGCAAATATGAATTCGAAAAAGACTGAGTAGGGTTCTTGACCGACGGCTGAGTCTTTCCCATGTAATAGTAGCAGGACCCAATCTCCCAAACCGATTCTACAATGCATCTCCGTCCACTGTATTGTTCATCTATGGAGCTTCCACAGGTGAATCAAATTCATTGTATTTGTATCATAAAAACTACAGCGTTTACTACCAAATAACAAGTTGAGATTGATGACATGGACCTAGTAACTCAACACACAGTAACCCACCAGGTCTATAAATAACACATCTACAACATGCTTTGTTGTCATACAAGCCAAACAACATGAAGACTCCAATGACAAGTGCTATCTTACTTGCAGCCATTTTAGCCTTTGTTGGACTTATAGCCATTAATGGCGCTCAAGCAAGAATTTTACCTGGTAATAATTGACTAACTTATGCCTGGTTATGTTGTCATGTTTCACTAAAATTCATAGACGTTTGTCTAACCAGTTGTTTCTTTATTAAAAACATGTTGATTTGCTTGCATATTCTAATTAAAATCTCTTTTGTTCATGTGCTGCAGATAGCTTTGGACTCAAAGTAGCAATAATAGCTGCTTATGGAAGGAGTTATAGCCCACCACCTCCATCTCCGATCCCTTCACCAAGTTCCAAGGAACTTACCAGCAATTACGAGAAGCATTCGTCTCCGCCACCACAATCTCCAAAAATCGATCCACCAATCGGTCAAGTAACCACTAGTAATGGACGGACCACGCCATCACCTCCACCCCCGAAGCCTGCATCACCTAAAGGCGAGCTTGAGATTGGTTCTCCATGCACTGATGGGACTCCATGCAACGATGGGTACATTTCGATGATAACAAATTTTGAAAGGCCTTTACCAAGTTCACCTCCACCTCCAGACCCAGCGACTCCTATAAGTCATATAACCTTTGATCTTGAGCCGAAAGTGCATGCAAGATCACCACCAGGGGAATATGCATATTCAAGTACTTGAGCTAGCTAGCTAGTTTTCCCTATTGGGTCATCTAATGATCAATTAAGGTGCTAGCTAACTAGGTAGGAGTGATTAGTATGTGTGCCCACGAGCTATGCATGGTACTGATCTCCAGGTTAATCTCCCATCTCTCTGGAGCAACTCACCTGGTAGTTATAAGGTTTACATAGGGTGTTGTTTTAGCTATCTAGCTTGGCAAATCTCATTTCTCCTTAATCGATAAGGTTTCTAATGAGATCTAGTAGTAGGCGAGGTTAATTAATGCGTGCAATATATATTAATTGTGATGAATAATTGGATGTAATATACAGTAAGAGCTAATAGAAAGCTGAGTGATTTTAATTAGCTGGAGAATTTCTTGTACAATTTTAATTATACAGTCCGTAATTATGGGGTTGAATTATGAATTGTCTGCACTTGTTTTGTTTTTTTTTTTCTTCCAGATGTTAGATGGCTTAATTTTACAACTGCTATGAGTAGAATTCATACTATTGATTGATCTTTAATTAGCAGAAAATGATAACTGTTCAAGTACAAAGGGAATTAAACAATATCTGCATATATTCCAAGGAAAATGAATTAGTGCCTGATCATATTATATATCTTGCTGCCCAGCCGCCCCAACTAGACGATTGAAGCTTGCCGTGCAGGCTCTACATATAAATCCCTGGCTTAATTAATTCAGCATCGATCTGCCTGCAGGTGCATCGATCTGCTTTAAGAGTTTGCCTACATTAATCTTGCTTTCCTAGAATATTTCCCACTTGTTATTTGACGAGCCAGGTTGATGATATAGATTGCTAGGTTTTATTTAGACTCAGCTCCTCGATCTCTTGTTCATGACTGTAATTATATGACTTTACATATGTTAAGTAAGTAAATTTATGCTATTGAAATCAAATGAACTTTTGAGATTTTATGTCGAAATTAAATAAGCATTTGCTAATTGATTTCAATACTCGCCCTCTAATTAATGGATGATGAACATGTATGGCTCATAATTAATTAATTCAAATTCTAAAGTGGAGAATTCTAGGAAAACTTGATTGATGTAGACCAAACTTTTAAAGATATGGAAAATCTAGATTGCAACGATGTCCAATATTACTGTGACATTAATTAAACAGAAAATTAATTAATCTAGATTGCATTTTATATAAAAAAAAATCTCGAGTCTTAGCAATTTATTAGTTATAATTAATTATGTAATGGAGACATAATTATAACTAAAAAAGAAGATTGGAAGGGAACTGTTATAAAGATACATAGAATACTTTTGAAAATGGTCCTAATTTCATATTATTTCAGAACTACATCATCGATCAGTGTGTCATGTAATCAATATAGTGATCCGTACAGATGGTATTCAAGAAATCTTAAATGGAGGAATTAGTTTTAGATCGATTGGGCAGGCAATGGGAGAGATGTTAAAGTCTAGACACAGACAAGTGAACTGATTGTGAAATTATGAATTAAGGATAAATTCTCTTGCCTCTACACTATAGCTTCAGAACCAACAAACAACAATTTATGATGTTTTGGTCCCGCTATTGACCTTACAGTGGCAAGGAAATCTTTCACAACTTCTATACTAGGGAGTTCTTAGCCTACATACATATCGTATCTCATTAACAGAATCCTCTAGTTGTCTATTTAGATATCTATATTGTTTGGAGCCATGGAAACTACAAGGTAGATACATGAATTGGCTTTGGATCTAGCAGTGCATGTCCGATTCAATCAATCATGTTTTACTGCAGTGGGATCATTTGGTGAGGAGGGGTTTTCAGAGAAGAGCAATTTTATCATTGTCTTGTGAAATTCTATGGAGGATTAGGGTGACTAGAAATAACATGGTGTTTTGGGAAAAAGATCCGGAATAAAATAGTGTTTTCCATCTTATGCGATTATTTTTCAAAGTATTATTTACTCGGAAATGCATCAAAATAATATTTTTTTTAAAATTATTTTTTATATTAGCACATCAAAATAATTTGAAAATACCAAAAAAAAATTAATTTAAAGCAAAGAAAAAAATAAAAAAATTTAAATTTTTTTAAAAGTGTTATAAAACGCAAAAATAAACAGAGCAAAACCTTCCCCAAAGACAAATTAGATTTTTAAGAGCTGTGTTTTTCAGTTTTTCAATTTGGTGTAGAGCTTTCTTTTATTTTTCTTTCCTTCTTCTCTGTCTATGTACACAAACATAACTTTTTTGTTTTCTTCTAGTTAGCCAAGTCCTTTTTGACACTAGCTTTTACATAAAATCTTGAGTATTACCAAAAAGAAAATGTAATGGAGATGAGATAGTAGTTCAAGGTTCATTAAACTTCTCACTCAATCGATCTAGGTTATCTTGGTTAATTAAAAAAATAAACAATTTAATATGTTTTATGCCTTTTCATATATATATATATATATATATTGGACATGCTCGCTTGATTTTCTTTGAACAAAGTCTCGTGAGTACTATGTTAGGACCACATTTCCATAATCTTAAAGAAAAAGCAAACAAGTTGCAGCAACATAGATGAAGGAATCAAGGATGCCGCCACTAACATGGTGACTGATAATTAAATAATGATTAAGTTAATAATTAAATCATCACAAATATGCTTTTTCAATGAAATGTTTTCCTAAAGTAGAGAAGTACTGTTGTTTTCCTCTTTTGGATGGTAGTCATAATGCTTGTTGATATATATAAGAATATTTTAACATGTAAATGTTGCAAATTAATTAGAAGATGTAGGAATATTTTAGCTTTTAGATATATATAGACAGGTGTCGATACACGATGTCGGGCGACGGCTCCCGCTTTTTTTTGTTTATTTATTTAACAAAAAGGGTTTTTTCTCAATTGGGGGAAACAAAGATTTTATTGGAGTCGCCATCTAGTAATTTGAGGGAACTAGAAATCCCAAATTAGACACTGGTCCCAGAGATTCGGGTACGGGGTTAGTTATGATTAAGGGAAGGTAGACACCACCCTTAAAACATCCTTTCAAAAGAAAGGTTACCCTTACTTGTGTGTTTTTTATTTGATTCAAATGCGATTATATTTTGGGCTTATTTGTAAATTTTTTTTTATGATTAACGTCGGTCCCTAAAAATAGGAGACACGTTAAAAATGACATCAGTCCCTAAAATTTAGGAGACTCGTCTAAAATATTAACGTTTATCCTTAAAAAGGAGAGTTACGTCTGGGTTACCAAAAGAAATAATGGATATAATCCATTATATT
>Ga0325405_1007419_pt1 | contig 11044 bp, 6 predicted proteins | sample PopdelMetagenome_21_FD_205663 | JGI IMG/M metagenome (GOLD analysis project Ga0325405, IMG submission 205663) | Populus deltoides microbial communities from Bellville, Georgia, United States - Xylem-Control-R2 | ecosystem: Host-associated > Plants > Phyllosphere > Stem > Wood/Secondary xylem...
AACTTGATGCTTTCTTATTGCAGGGTTGACCTAATACTTTCCGATCGCGGGGTTTAAAAACTTGGTGCTTTCTGATTGTAGGTTTGATCTGAAAACTCTTCTTGATGATACGGTTGATCTTTTTTTTTTTTCCTTGAAAATTTCATAATAATAGGGTTCTCCTCACTTTCCTTCATGATTACAAGGTTTAACAACTAATACTTCTTGATCATGGGGTTTGAACTTGATACTTTATGATTGCAGGGTTTAACAACTAATACTTCTCGATCGCGAGGTTTGAACTTGGTGCTTCCTAATTGTAGGGTTTAATAACCAATACTTTCCAATCACGGGGTTTGAATTTAGTACTTTTTAATTGCAAGGTTTAATTAAGATTCCTTGCTATCATAGCTTAAAGATTCTTTCTTTGTTAACTTAGATTCATCAAAATCTTACTTAATGGCATTAAGGATTTTCCTAAAAAATTTAAAAATATTTACGCAATTCTTTAAAGTTAGTTAATAAGCATGCATCCTTACCTAGTTTGAAATATAGTCCCCCTTCTTCAATGCTTCTCTTCATAGGGTGTCTTTACTTGCTATCTTAGTTTTCTAATTCTTCAGCTCATTCAAGTTTAATGTATGTCAATCCTTCACTCAAATGTAAATGCAGTGCCCATCCTGGGTTGTGCGATAATTACTGCTCTTATTGTTTATTAAGCTTGACTATGCCCTAAAGTATGACATTGCTTGCTTTATTATGAAAGAGTTTAACAAATCATTCAACTTCTTGGATTATTTCAAAAACTACCCTTTGATTAATTGTGTGCATCTTGCCAATAATTATCAAAAGATTTTCTAATATCGACCTCATCTTAAATTGTTAATCAATCACGAAGTTGTCTTTAGTTGAACCATACTCTTCTTTTCTGATCTGAGAATTATCAACTGATTTGACCAGGCTCCCTGTACTATCTTTATAAAGGATCATGTGCAACCTATCAATGAGACCATTTGCTTTCAAATAATCACTTTTTCCTCAAGAGCTAACCATGGACTTTTAAAGATCATGCTCATTCCTATCTTATTGTCGAAAAACACCAAAGTGATGTTTATTTTGAAAGTATTTTAAAAATTAACTAGGTTAAAGACTCAACACAAGTCATTCATTACATGTAACGCTTTGATTATTTTGCATTTTGAAAACAAAAATTAACTTAATATAATGTTAAAACAATTTGTTTGGCTATTTTATGGTTTTTGTGTTAATTTAAATTTTTTATTTTGGGTATAACATTAAATGGTACATGATGAGGTGACCTTCTATGAATTTCAATAACAAGAGGTTCGAGTCAAGACTCAAGGTTCTATTAAGAAAAATTGTCTTTTTTTAGCAACCATTGTATCAGCATACATAATAACCAATAGATTAGTTCGTGAAGTCGTGACCTTCATATAAAGCTCTTCATGTTTTGAGAGCGCTATTTATCGGTTCAAATCATTTGTTTGATTAAAAAAAGCTTTTAAAAACACATAATACAGGTTATGGCTCATGGTTATAAAAGGAAGGTAAATTCATAGGCTCAAAAAGCATTTGAGGGTTTCAATAACCTAGGACCGCTATCAATTATTCACTCCCCTCCTTTTCTTTTGTTGTCTTTGTAAAAGACATAACATATAATCATGCCATTCATTTCAATCATAATATTCACCTCAACCAATCAATGGTTCAGGAAGTTCCATAACCATGTCATTCTTTCATTTTCAATTTCAAACTTAAAAAGAAGACTAAAGCTCATTGCTCATCATTTATCTCATAAATACTCTTTCATCTTATTGTTATCTTAACAGCGGCCATTAAAGCAACCTCAACTCCTCATTTGATGGATAACTTATCTTTTATCTAATCATTTGAAGATATAATAATCTCAATCACATTTTCCTTAACAGGAGGCTCTATCATAGATACCAAAAGATATAGTATTTCACTCTCTTGTCTTTCGATTGTTTAGGTGTGTTTTCTCCTCAGCTTTGTTTTTTCTTTCTCTTTCTCTTTCTCTTTTTCTTTTTTTTTCTTTCACTTATGCCCTCTAGTCATTAACTTTTGGCATTTTTATACCTTTTCTTAATTAAAATCAATCTCTCTCGCCTTTTCTATCTAGGGCTTTTTCTACTTTTGACTCTTTTTTAATCTTTTGTTTTCAACATTTTTTTCACCATTGATTCTATCATTGTCTTCATCCTTTCAACAAAAAATCTTTAATTTGCCCCTAGTATGAGGTGTGATCCATGTCATGTTTTGTTTTTAAAAAACAAATATTTCATTAGGCTTAAATTGGGACTGTAATGGATATATATTTTAAGAATTGTGAAAGGAATAAACAAAGATGAAATTTTCTCATTTCAAAGAAGGTCACTAAGAATTGATAAATTTTGACGTTGTCTAGCATGATGATTCGAACTTGCAAAGAACTATGATTCAGAGTCTATAACTATTGAATCCATTACATATCAATATGCATATTGTTAAAACTTAGCTCCATGATGCGTGGTTTAATTTTGTATATGAGTTTGAAATTTGTTTGGTCACCCCATGCCATTTTAACAACAAACGTTAAATAATTTCTACAATCAAAACTCTTTTAATAATAATCTTTTTTTTTTAGATTAATTAGCCTTAACTTCGCACGTTGGGGTTTGATCAAAATACCCTTTGAAAGAAGCATCTCTTTATTTCAAGACAATCATAAGACAAGTAATAAAGCATAATTCATTGAAAATACATGATGTAGTCACAATACATGAAAAACGTATTAAAGAAAAATACAATGCTCATTCTCTAGGTAACTGCATATTATCTATGCCTTGTTAGCATTTTGTAAGCTATTGGTCATTGTTGAAAATGGGGGTGACTATATGGAAGGTACCACCATTCTTCACAAACTCAAAATGTTTTTTGCTCACCAACTTCCGAACATGATACTTGAAATTTTTGAAATTTTCAATTGAATGGTTTAGGACCCCATCATGATATTCACATCTTTTATCTGGATTATATCACTTAAGAAAAGTGGTTGTATGGGATTTGATGGAGTTGGGGTAACAAGTTCGGAGTCTAACAAATATTGGTAGACAAACTCGAGAAGTAAAGATATGTCAATCTTTGATAAAGGCACTAAGTAGTTGATGCTACTGAGAGACTTGAATGGACTACATATCTAAGATTTCCCACCTAAGAGCCATGTTTTGATTCATCTCTCATCATTGTTCTGGAACCCATGGTGGGACCTCTATTTTTTCCTATTTTAATAGCTTGTTCAATTCTTTCATCGATCCTCACATTATAATAAAATTGCTGAGTTGAGCTTCCCATTAAATGTTTATAATATGATGATTTGAAGGTGTTAGCAAAAAAAATCACCATTTATATTTCTATTAGCGGAGGTTGAACATATGTTGCCTTATCTTGCCATATTTGCATATATGCCCTCATAAACTCTTGGTTTCCCCTCTTAATGACCATCGGGCTGGTTCTACCATGAGCAATTTCTAGATTGAATTTATACTACTTCAAGAATGCGTCTGTCAGATCCTTTCACTTATTGATTTTAACACTATCCAGTCTCATCTACCAACTCAAGATAGATCTTATAAGACTATCTTGAAAGAAATAGATCAGCATTTTATCATTATAGATCACTTCAGCCATTTAGTTATAGTATGACCGGATATGAGTGTTTGAGCATTCTAATCCGGTGTACTTAATGAAGTCCGACACTCTAAATTCTCTTGACACCACAATATATGACACCAAACATATCTCAACTGCTCATATAGGGTTAAACAAATCATTCCCCTTAGTTGCTTTTAATCTCTCTTCTATATTAAACAACTTGTCATAGTTTATAAGACTAGTAGATATATCATTAAAGGGTTCTTCAATTGTCAAATCCATAATTATCAAAGCTTGAGCTAGTTTGACAGGGGGAAAGGGGACAAAATGCTATTTAGTTGCTGAATCTGCCCTCAAGTTTTGAGATGTATAAGAGACGCGAGCTAATAGTGCTTCAATGAGAGGCTGTGCAACCTTTCTACTCTTATAACTCAACGCTTGTTCGAGTAGATTTGTGAGTCTAGCCACTTCACCTTTGATGCTCTCAATTTCTTTTTGATAACGAGCCTCTATTTGAGCCCTTTCTTTGTTTTCCATTCTTTCTCTCAGCCATGTATAGTAGACCTTCGGTAGGAGGGCCTATGTTTCAACCTGTAAACATACATGTTAAATGTATGAGCATGTATTCAATATGATGAGTTTGTCCTTTAAAGGGTGACACACAATTATAACTCTTACGTGATGAACAAAAAATTTGATTCTTGCTCATACTCTACAAGTAAAATTTCCTGAGTGACAATCATTATATCACTTATAAGTCTTGAACTTAAGATGCTTCATGAAGGGTTTACCTTGATGCAAAACACATGTAGGGAGCATATACCCTAAGGGCGGGTTTTAATTCTTTTATGTGAGACAGGGGTTAGGTTTACTATTTATTATTTCTTTTCGAGCCTTATTAGTGACATAGTCTGTGGAAACTCAAACTAAAGCCTTACTTATTCCCTCTTTATTACTTCTTGTCATTCTTAACATATAGCTTTCATGGTGAAAAACACTCAAATGCTAGGAGGACGAGTTTCTGACCTCCTACCATCTTCGTCAGCTCAATAAACCTTTAATAGCTAGCGTAACATATGAGATCTCTCACTATGGTTGTATTAGCTACACAACAACAATTAAAGGCTCTTATTACTTATCCTCAAAGTAAATAGGTTGTTATACAACAACTTGCATCTCCTCTAGCTCCATTAGTAATACCTTATGTGCAATGACAACTTCAGTTCTTAGAAGAGACCACCTAAAATAAGGTAAAAGACAATAAACATCATATTATTACTTTTATAAGGAGTAGATCATGTTATCACAATGAACCTTCTTATACAAGATCCTTGAGATATGATCTACATAGATCAAAAGGTAAGGCCCAAGGCCATAACATTCTCTATTGACCTCATTCACCTATAAAATCTATTTCTAGCATCTCAAAACCTAAAAGGCTGCATATCAAAGAAAAGGAAAATGACTCAAGTGACATAGAAGATTTACCACTATATAGTAAACACTCGTCTTCCTTGAGATTTCATAATGGCCAAAATGAATTAGGATCACTACAATGGCTTATTTAACCTTAAGAAACATGTTTAAAATGTAAGAAACAATCTGGAATTGGTGATATAAGATACCAATGCCATGTGTAAAATACTTTCCATAACTTTTTAAGGATCTACGTGAGCCTGGTATAACAGTTTAAAGTCTGGTTCCATATCTAGTTTTTCATACTTGTGTAGTAAGTTAATTGTTCGATTTAGTATGAACATTCTTGCAAAAAAGAGTTTGACCTAACTCTTCCCGAACTCTTCTCCATCACTCAATTTAATAGAGAAAGAATAAGAGCTTACTTGAAAAGATTTAATAAGAAGATGTTGAATGTGAAAACCTGGTGGAACTAGTGGTCTACACAATTATTCCCTATAGAAGCGTCTTTATGCCCTTCATGATAGAAGTTTTCTTAATGTAAATCATGCTATAGAAAATTATATCTATGTAGAAAAAGCAAGTGTATCATGATAAAAGCATCATTGACATTAAAAATTAAAGAAAATGTCTCCCAAACATGATAGTAGATATCCCTTTTGAGATACTCTTACATTTAAGGGTAATTCTAAAGCACTGCATAAAACAAACTCGCATGCTCAAACTTGATGATGACACCATAAAATTAGAGCTTAAGTGTTGATGTAATGGAAAGAAAAGGTTATATTTAATATCCACCACCAATAAAAAGAGATATTGGAAAACAAAACCAAAAAAAGTATTGCTTATTCTATAGAGATAATGGACATGACACTAAAGAGTGCTTTAATTTTTTAAAAAATAAAAAGACTTATAGCTAAAGGCTATCTCTAATAGTTCATGAAAAAACAACTAGAAAAGCAAAAAGGAGAACATGAGGCTCCCCACAAGATTTTCTCTAAAATCAATATGATTTTAAAGAGGAATTTAGCTGGTAGAGATTGTAGTGGAAGTAGGAAGTCATATGAAAATAAAATAAAATTTAAGAGACCAAAACCCATAGCATGAGCCCATTATATTCATTAATAAAGATAGAGAAGGTGTGACTTTTCCTTATAAAGATGCCCTGGTGTTCTCCATAATTTTATCCAATTAAAATATACATGGGATATTGGTTGAAGATGAAAGTGATATAAACATTCAATCAGAAGATAAAATAATACATATAGGAATGGACATAACCAATTGAAGGGAAATGAGTGTCAGTGATGGGTGCTTTAAACCTTTTAGTAACCACTGAAACCTACCTAAGGTGTTGCATGGTGCAATAAAAATTCATGATAATTAATATCAATCTTTCTTATTATGTCATCATTGGTAGGCCTCTTCTTTATGAGAACAATGTGGTGATCAATAGCAAGTACCTGAGTATGAAGTTCCTAACTAACAAAAAAGACATACAATATATTATAAAAGGTGCATATCGTATCTGAAATGGAAGAAAACTTCATGTGTTGACCGTACAATAATAATGGAAGAAAAACCTAAGACAAGAACATAAATTATAAAAGGATTGAAGAAAGTCAATCTCTATTTAAAAGAAAATACCTTCTTCAATAATAGTTCTACCTTGGATCTTGAGTAAGAGAAAGCTTTTGTAGAGCTCCTCAATATCCAAAAATAAAAAAATTATTTTAAGACATCAAATATACCTGACATCAACCTGGAGGTGGTTTCTTATTAATTGGATATTATACCCTTCTTCACTTTTGTTTAAAAAAAATTTAAAGGAGAAAGACAATGTGGTTATGCTTAAAAGCCAAATAGAAAATGAAGAATATGTGTCATCTAAACCAACCTCAATAAGATATGTCCCAAAGACAATTTTCATTACTAAAGATAGACTAATTAGTAAACTTCATAGCTGGTTTTGAGTATCTGAGTTCTATGGACACTAATTCAGGATATTATCATATCCTTATACACCTTGATAAAGAGAATACCGCTTTTATCATTGATTAAATAATATTATGCTATCAAACCATGGCTTTTGGTTTGAAAAATCCAAAAGCAACCTATTAACGGATGGTGAATAAAGTTTTTTAAAATCAAATAGGTCGAAACATGGAAGCCTATATTGATGACATGTTAGTTAAAAGTATGACTTTTGAGTAATATCTTCAAGACTTAAAAAAAGTCTTCTTTGTTCTACACCAACATCTGATAAGGTTAAATCCTACCAAATATGTTTTTTCTATGAATAATGGAAATTTTTTGGGTTTCTTGGTTAACAACAAGGGGATTGAGCCTAGTCTTGAGAAAACATAAGCTAATTAGAAGGATTGCATCCCTCAATATGTTTATTTCCCATATTTGAAAACATTGTTTGCCATTTTTCAAAACTTTGAAGAATATTATTAATTTTAAATGGAATCTAGAATTTTAATAAGACCTCTAACTCCATTTGTTTGCTCTAATAATCCTTTCTCAACCTAGAGAATGAGAGAATCCTTTTCTTATTTGGGTGTTGTAAATTTGACAACCATTGAAGTACTAGTATGAGATGAAAAAAAAGTTTAGAAGCCTATATATTATGCTAGCAGGGTGCTTTATGATACAGAGATAAGATATATAAATATTGAAAAGGTGACTCTTGCCATGGTCAATGATGTAAGTAAAACTAAAACCATACTTTCAGGCACACCAAATCATTGTGTTGAATAACCAGCTTTTAAGACAAATTCTCCACAAACCTTACTTGTCAAAACATCTAGTCAAGTGGGCCATTGAGTTGTGAAAGTTTAGACTCTAGTATCGACCTAAGCTAAATATAAAAGAATAAGTTCTGGAAAATTTTATTGTAGAATGCTCCCTTATCAAATCATCTTTACAAGAGGTTAAATAACTAACAGTAAAATCCCAGTACACTGACCCATGAATGGTACATGCTGATGAAGCATCAAACTTTAATAGGAGTGGAGTTGGACTTGTGCTAATTATCTTTGGGTGGTAAGTTTTTGAGTATGTAATCCATTTGGATTTTACATCCTCTAATAATATAGCTGAGTATAAGGTTCTTTTAGTTGGCCTTAGTCTAGTAGATAACATGAGGGTTTGTCCACTTTATGTGTTTAGTGACTTTTAGTTGGTGGTTAGATAATGCCATGAGTTATTTAGGGTAAATTAGCCTTTCATGATAAATACCAACATAAGGTGATTTCATATGTTAATTTGAAAAAGGAAGGAGGGAAACAAAATTCTATTTCCAAATGTGTTCATGAAGATAACAACAAAACTTATCTCCTCTTAAAGTTGGCTAGCCATAATATAAAAAATTTACCACCTTATATATAGGTTTAAATGTTAGGATAATTGAGCATAAAAAAAGAAAATAGTAAGGTGATGATGAGTATACAAACAACCCTTTTAGATGAAGACTAGAAAACCCTAGTCAAACAATACTTGCTCATTAAGGAGTTACCACCAAATAGGGTTGAAGAGATCAGGCTAATTAAAAGACCATTAGGGTACTACTATATTCAAGGTGGTGAACTATATAGAAGATCAACCATTATTCTGTTATTGAAGTGTATATCGCCAAAAGAGACCGAGTATGTGCTCAAAAAGATCCACAAAGATATATATAGAATCTAAAAAAAGGCGAGAGTCTTGGTTGTAAGAACAATGTGTAGGCTTTTATTAGCCTACTATTTTAAAGATGTTATAAACATGGTAAAGAAGTGTGATAAATACCAAAGGTTCATTCTAATGGCTCGCCAACCTTTTGTAGAGCTAATCATCGTTACTTCTGTATGCCTATTCTCCCAATGAAGAATGGATATATTTGAACCATTCCCAAAAACACCTAGAAGAAAAACAATTCATTTTGGTAGCAGTTAAATACTTCACAAAATCGGTTGAAGTAAAAGTTCTTGCAGAGATAACCACCCAAAAGGTCATTTTGTTCTTATGGAAAAACATTGGCTATTGGTTTAGGTTGCCCTGAATATTGAGGTAATGACACTCAATTCAATAATAGAAAGATAAGAGATCATTGCTAAAAGCTTAAAATTAAGCATTAATTTTTCCGGTCTCACACCCATAGACAAATGAACAAGTTAAGCTCACTAACAAGATATTGATGAATGAGTTAAAAAAAAGAAGCTAAGGGTGAATGGGCTAAACTACTAGATGAGATTTTATGGGCTTATAGGATTATACAGAAAACTTTCACGTACAAAACACAATTCTAGCTAACCTATGACACAAAAGTTGTAATTCCTGAAGAGATAGAATGTTTTAGTCATAGAGTATTACTGTTCTCCATTAACAACAATGATAAAGAGCTAATTAAGAGGGAAGAACACTTCCCTATGTATAGCACCCAGACCATTTAAAAATATATTTTTGTTGAATCCTCCTAACATCAGTACAATCAAGCCAAATATTCAAATCTTCTACATCTCTAGTTAGTTTTGTGTGTATCTTCTATGTATCTCCAACAACTTTACATCTCTTTTATATCTCAAATATAACTCCTATGTATATCTTCTATTACCTATGATTTTGGAAATAGAATAGAATTTTATTAATGAAGTTTTATTTCTCCAAATTAATGTTTGGTTAATTCTCTATGTTAATCCCTATATCTCCATGTTATTTTCTCCTTTGTTTATTTATCTTATCACTTTCTCCAAGTTAGTATTGGTTATCCTTTTCCATATCTCCATATTATTTTTGCCTGAAATTCTAAGTTAAATGGGCTAATCAAATCAAGCTAAAAAGTAGATCGGTCAAACCAAGCTTGGCCTAGTTTGAACAAAACAAACAACATAAATAGTTTAAGCATGCCAAACTACACTTGTAATTCGATCCCGACCAAGTTATTACCTATCCTGGCCCAACTTAAATTTTTTTCTGTAAGTTGGATTATTTTTCTCTAGTAAATTTCTCTTGAAACTATAAATCTCCAAATTACACAGAGTTATACTCCAAAATATATATCCATATAAATTCCATTTTCTTGAATTCATTGTTAAACCATACACGCCACAATACTACATAGTAAATACAATAACATTACATAATAAAAATACAATTCCAAGCACATCAAACAAAATACAAGTACTAATTATGATCTCTTATTCTTGGTCTAACTCATTAGACAAATATTGATCTTTAAAGGCCACCCTAGCTCTCCTAAAATGAATCTTATTAAAAAAATGGAAGAAGTCTACATTAATGTTTCGATAACTTTTGTATCTCCTATTAATTCAACCAATTTATCCCCCACTACTATTTGTAGTGTAGGACTGTTGTTGTAAGCATTTTCAAATTCAAAAAAATTTTCTCCCAATGCTTACAAACATGAACATTCTCCTTATAAACGAGTAACCTCACCTTGTATGTAAAATAGTTTATTTTTCACACTAGCTAGTGCACTTTGGGCATCAAAAGATATCTTTTCAAGCTTTTCAATTTATTTTTTTTACAACTAGTCACTTCTCATTTGGACTCCACCATGGCAACATAAAGGGATGTAAGATCTAAATGGAAAGTATCTATTTCTACGCGTAATGAGAGATAACTTGAATGAAGTTCACGAAGATTGTCCTTTGTCTGAGCTTATTTCTCTTTGCAGGTTGTAATTTCTTGATGAGATAGTGTCAAAGAATTTATTTTCTATCATGTTCTCCTTCCCATCTCTGGAGAGTTAAGACTTGCTTTTGAAAATCCTAAAAAATAATAATTATATTACTTATGATAATAATAAGAAGGTGAAGTAACTTCATACTCAGATGGAAAGCTTTAGACAAGTTCCTAGTTAACTGATAAAACGTACTACCTCCTCCAAACCATTCTATATCCCGTAGAAACTAAGATATTCTGGATAAAATATTTATATATTGGTCATTGCTATATGTAGATGAAGGATTAT
>Ga0325405_1007420_pt1 | contig 11044 bp, 4 predicted proteins | sample PopdelMetagenome_21_FD_205663 | JGI IMG/M metagenome (GOLD analysis project Ga0325405, IMG submission 205663) | Populus deltoides microbial communities from Bellville, Georgia, United States - Xylem-Control-R2 | ecosystem: Host-associated > Plants > Phyllosphere > Stem > Wood/Secondary xylem...
AGGACCATGTGCTCGCTCTAATAACAGTGACAAACAACCACACTATTTGGAAGAACTTGAACACATAATAATAATAATTAAATCAGAACATCCAAAAAGTGATAAATAACAAACCCTTTGGAATTTCTTTCTTTCTTTCTTTCTAATTGGAATTTTACCTTGCTTAAAATGATTGCTCCAAGTGGCTAGCAAATTAAATTTGTGCTTGATATTATGATAATTTTTATGAATATAATTTAAAAAAATAAATTTATAATTTATATATATTTTTAATGTTTGGCCTGGCTTTGTAGTTGAAATCGTATTTCAATTGCATGAAAAGTATCATCCGTGAAACGCAATTTCAATCGTTGAACCAGACATTTATTAACTAAAATTTCAAGAGAGAAATTTTAACTATACTCATGTAAAATTATGATGTATGTTAATTAATTAAATATTTTTAAATATATGTTTTTAAAAAAGCACAGACCGCACACAAACCACACTTAACACCACCCCATAGGGATTCTAATCATTCAAGGCAAAAATTTAAGGGTGGCCCTACTTTTTACCCTTTCTCTCTTGCTTGTCGCGGTGATTCGATAAATGGCTCCAAACACATCTCAAAAGACAGTCATGATATTCATAAAAAAAAGGGTATATTTGCCTGTTCAGCTTCGGACATTGTTTATATTTAATAGTATAAAAAACAACCATGATTTTCATAGAAAAGGAAAGAAAGAAGACAGCCATGATTTCCTCATTTATAAACATAATTCATTCAATTTGGAAGTGAGAACTGCTCAACACTAATGATGTGTTGATGATAATATTGACAATGAAGCTTTGCCAAGATATATATATAAATTAGTACCAATCGAGACTTAGTTTAGTTTGGCCAACTTTCTTAATTAATGCATAAAGATTAGACTACGCAACGAGCTAGCTGATTTAATTATGCATCAAATATTTGTTTTATCGATCTTTGGCCTAATTTAAATTAATTAGTATCAATTAAGAGTTAATTAGTTTCTTGTTTAACAATTAGCACAAATCCCACTTCAAAATCCCATGAGGAGAAAGTAAAAAGGGGGAGATATAACATGTGGGTGATTGAGAAAATCACATGCATGATCATTTGCTAAAAAAAATACACTGACAAATATATATGCCATCAAATTAATGCCAATAGAGGTTCAAGGCTAGCTCCTTGTAGTCACTCTCATGTAATTAGAATATCCATCCATCCCATGAAGGCATGAACCCATGAAGAGAGGTAATTAAGCAAGGAACACTGAGCTGTCAGGCTTTGATTGGATACTGACAAAACATTTTGAAATGGAAAGCTCGAAAATGGGTGGTGAGCTTCTTCTTCTTTTAACAGGCAACACGAAGCTGCCAGGCTTTGATTGGACATTGACAAAACATTTTGAAATGGAGAGCACGAAATGGTAGGTGGTGAGCTTATTCCTTTCTTTAACAAGCTGAGATTTGAATCAGTCCGATAACTTCCCTTCCCTTTTATAAAAATTAATAATGGCTATTATCATAAAAATAAATTTATCTTAATTTAAAATTTTAAATAATTAGATGAGGAGATTTTAATATATGATTTATATTATTTTTTAACATAATTTTTTTATGTGAAAATTCTTTGAATTTAAAATTCAAACGGGTCTACACTATCTTGTGCTATTAATTAATTTCAATCAGAAGAGAGAATGAGAGTGATGAAATTTGAACTTGTGACCGTCTGGTCAGTAAGACTCTGATACTATATCAAGAAATCAATTCAATCCAAAGACTTAACCTATTAGATGAGATCCCAATATATACATGATTTATATTATTTTATAACATACTTTTTTAAGTGAAAACCCTTAATTTAAATTTAAAATTTATATATGCTGACATCTTTTTATGATTAATTTTATCAAATAAAATAAAGATGATGAGATTCGAACTCATGATGAATTAATCAATAAGGCACTAATATAACAAAAAAAATCAATTTCAATCATAAAACATAAATTATTAGGTGAAGAGATTAAAAGATATTATTGATATTGTTCTCCAACAAATACTTAATTAAATACCCTGTAACAGTCTCACATGATGGTTGCTTTAGCATAAATATATATAACGGAGTGGCTTCATTTACATCATTTCTCTATCTCTTTGTGTTTTTTCTTCAAACAGAAAATAGTTAATGTTGGTATGGAGGATCAGTTTCCCAAAATTGAAACCTTTATGCACAAGGAATTGGCAGCTCATAGTAGTTTTCATGGAATGGCAACAGGATCAAGATATTTTGGTGATCCCACCATTTGGGGTGCTCTAGCTGGGGCTACTTGTCATGTAGATGATGGAAATAATGGCACGAAATCGCCATCACAATCGTCTCCCGAAAGATTGTTTTCGAGTTCGGAATCGAGTTCTTCGGCAGACGATCTACAGGTTTCAGGTACCGATTTGGTTGGTAACATCACTGGATTTGGCAGACAGGATTATTCCAAACAAAATCATGAAAGTTGTTTTATGTCAGGATTGTATTCTATCAATTCTCCTGGAGGTTCAATATCTGACTATATTGTCAAAGAAAGCTCCATTAATCCTGTGAATTTCTCGGAATATTTTCCAGCACTAAATAACCAAGCTCAAGTATCTGAACCTCCCTCTCCATCTTCCTTATCAAACACATCAAAATTTCCAAATTTGACCTTGTTTTTGCAGGAACCAGAAGCTTTCATCCAAACAAGTTTTCAAACAACTTGGCAAGGATCAAAGCCCAAACAAGCTGTCGATCAACTTGGCAAGGATCAAAGATGTGAGCCTATGTCATTATTTCCAAACACTTCATTCTCCATGCCTCAACTAGGCCAAATTCATTTCCAACCAAGTAATGATTGGCTCAAAATAAATCAAACCCTGGCAAACTATTCTACTAAGGGATTTAATGAGTATTGGCTTAGAACTACGACCACACAGCCGATGAAATACACCGGTAGAAGATTGCAGAACCAGCATCAAAAGCCTTCATTTTCATCAGCTTCAACATCGCCGGGAAAGCTGTTTAGAGGAGTGAGGCAAAGGCACTGGGGCAAATGGGTTACAGAGATTAGGTTACCGCGAAACCGGACGAGGGTTTGGTTAGGGACTTTCAACACAGCAGAAGAAGCTGCCATTGCTTATGACACGGCAGCTTACATGTTACGAGGAGATTATGCGCATTTGAATTTCCCAGATCTTAAGCATCAACTTAAGGCCAATTCATTGAATGGAACCACAGCTGCCCTTCTTGAAGCAAAGTTACAATTAGCAATATCACAAGGCAACAATATTTCTGTTCAAAAGAAGCACAGTGATGATCCACCACCAACATCACCAGATAAGATTATACATGACATGAATGCTACAAAACCCAAAGGTTTGAGCCAAAACACAACAAGAGAAGAGTTGCAATTTGAGTTGGAAGGCAAAACTGGATGTCACGAAGCGATTCACGAGAACCAGAAAGGTCAAGAGGTTGTAGCATCTGATGCTGAAGCTGTTCAGTTAAGTAGAATGCCTTCCTTGGACATGGACATGATCTGGGATTCTCTTTTAGTCTCTGATTCATGAACATTTTACCTTCTTTCTTTTCACATTTAGTATGATGTGAAGATTGTCTAGACAAGAAATTTCATTGCCAGATTTTAGGATCTACAATGCAATCTTCTTAAAGTTTATATTTTGCATAAATATTGATGTTCTCTATAGATGGTTTAGTTCTTTTCCCTTAATTAATTTTATTCCCCCTTTTCTCCATATCATTTTCCACCTATCTTTAAGAGGTGGTTTGGACAGGAAACATGAAATTGAAGGTTGAAATTAGAAATGGGGAAGACATTTTTTTTGCTACTCGAGTAGATGCCAAATCTGGCATGTGGAGGTTGGCATGCTTTTATTACCAAGTCAACGGAAAAATAAATTGGTGGGACAATCTTAATTTTATGCGGGCATTGTATATCGAGAAAATTCCATTTGATAATGAGGCCTAGAGCATTGAATAATTAATCTTAAAGGGCTTCTTACATGATTGAAAAAAATGTTTTTTATTTTTCTCTTTTTAATACACTAAATCATGTAATTAAAGAGTGCATCGTTGAGACATTAGTCTGAAAATATTAAGCAAAACACTACAATAACAGCGAATATATATATAATTAATGTAGATGAGCATTGTTGTTTCAACAAATTAGTTGAGCGAATTTCAGATTTATATCAAATCAATTTGATTGATGGTATCACTTGCTTCCATTTGCCCGTGATGGGAACAAAATAGGATTTTGTATATCATGGGCTTTCGTGTGGTTTCAAAGAAAAAAAAATTGTCCCCGTAAAATTTGATTAAACCCATCAGAATGTGAAAAGAAAAATCAAGTTGCCTCCGATTTTAAGAAGGATTAGAATAATGAATAAAGCAAAGGCAAATTGTGATCCAAGAATTTTCGTTATGTCTAGTCTTCAATTGAACTTAAACCATGAGAGTACATGATAGTTGATGCATATTTGCGCATAAAATTTCATGTATTAAAACTTTCATTAAAAATAATGTTAAAATAATAATAATAAATTTAATTACAAGAAAAAAAATATAGAAGTTCTCTTTAGATACTTTTTACGTGCACAAATTTTCTGATTAACGGTTAGATCTAAATTTTTTTGGATGAAAAAATATTCACACGAGTCCAAAAACTTTAATTAATCGTATGAGATCTTAACTTAATTTGATTTGGTGAAGGGAAAGATTATTCATACGACCTTAACAACTTTAATCGTGTGAGATCTTAATTTGATTTGATTTGATAAAGAATAAGATTTTGATCATTTGCTTTCTTGATGGACTTTTTTTTTTTCTGCTTTCTTCTATTATTATGTTTGATTTTGTGGTTTTGTTGTCTGTTTGTAGACATGTTAGGTACAATTTACTTTAAATGTCTTTTATCTAAATGATATTTTAGAAAAATTGATATCAAAATTATTTAAAATACCCTTAGATAAGGATGTTAAAATAAAAACCATGAAATGTATTTAAACTAAATTTTTAATTTAATTTAGTTCCAAACCTAATAAATTTTCAGGTTAGGTTTTGGGTTGACTATTGGGTTGGTTTTCTTGGTGACTTTGGGTGGATTTGTGAGGGAAGGAGGCTAGTAATTGGGACTGGAAAATTTGGCATATGGAGGATGTCGCTGAGGTTGGAGATGGCAGTGATTTGGTCCGTTATGCCTCTGTTCCATGTCCATAGCTTAGGATTTATGAAGATGCGTCCTTTCAAAAGCTTCATGATATAAAAATCAGTTCCAAATTAACACGCTCTATACACCAGGCGGTTTCTTCCTCAAAACTTAGCGTTCCACGGAACCTCTATTTTTTTTTAATATACTTCCAATAAAAAACGAAGAATTTGATTGTCCATGTTCAAACTGTTTGACAATCAAAGTGTTGAAGTTGCAGAAGAAGGGAAGCCAATGGCATGGACAGAGGCAGTGGTGGTTTCTGTGCTGCGTTGGGTTGCTTGGTCTGGTGTAGCGGCAACTGTCGGTTTGCTTGAAGGAGAGACTGGTCCAGTGTTGTAGTGGCAGCTGTATAAGGACTTTGGTGAAGAGATCGTCTTCGAGTTCTTTGATTAAAAGCTATTGTTGAGTAAACAATGGAGAGGCTAGCTAGAACTGACTCTATGGGCGTGTCATTTTGGCAGGGAAGGTGATGATTGTGATCAGAAGGGACAGGAGGGGTAATACGATGATGAATGTGCGAAGATTTAAAAAGGGATAAATGGTGTAGATTTGATGGGTTTTCAGCCATGAGGGACAGCATCAATTTACTTCATGAGGAGAAAGTTGGGTCTTGCGTTTAGGGAAGCTACAAGGGATGATGATGGTTTGGTCTGGTGAAGAGAGAGACACAGATGGGAGTCCTGATTGCTTGCTTGGCATGGCAGTGTGGAGATGTTGAAAAGGAAGGAAGGAGACCATCACAGGTGGTTTTGGTTTCACGAGGGGGGCTGCTGTGCTTCAATTTGGAGCGAAACAGGATGGGACCCTTTCTGGAATTTTTTATGGAGGATGAAAATTCGTGGCTATTTCTGTGGTAGATTTCGGGTTGGAGAAAGGGCTTTCTTATATATATATATATATATATATATATATATATATATATATATATATATATATATATATATATATATATATATTATTAGCTTTCTTGTCTCTTTTTCTCCTAATTTTCTCTCGGTTATTTTGTTTCGAGAGGATTTTTTATTTCTTTTTCTTTCTCTTGTCTTTTTTTCAATCCTTTTCTCTCCAAATTCTCTCAATTTTTTTTTAATCCTAACTTTTGAATTTATATATTTTGTAGGATTCAAGAATTTTACAATGCATTGGAATACTTCATAGCTAATGAACTTGGGGATTTAGACGAACATTTTCAAGGGGATCTTCAAAAGGCTTGGAGATTCAGTGAAACTTCTGAGAGGGGATCCTTGTAATCTTAAAAACCAGGTGGTGATCCTTTTAGTGATACCTAGTGATATGAAATTAGGTGAACCTTTTAAAAGGGGATCCTTGTAAGCTTAAAAATCAAGTGGTGGTTATTCAAGTCATCCCTAGTAACACAAAATTTGATGAACGTTTTTAAGGGAATCTCTTATAAATTTGAAACTTTGGTGAATCCTTTTGAAAGATCCTTGAAGATTTTAACTTTGATGAATTCTTTTAAAGGATCATTGAGAACTTGAAGCTTCAATGAATTCTTTCAAAGGACCTTTGACATCTTGGAGCTTTGAGCATACTTGAATAGACAAATGGTTGGTGAGTATTGCCTTAGATCTTTTTTTTTACCTTTTTTTTTTATTTGTAGGAATGACTTCTACTCCCAAAGTAAAAGTCCAAGATTATCATTAAGCATTCATGTTGTAATAGCCCAACCCAACATGTCGTATATTATCTGTTTTGGGTCTTACCGCCCTCACGGTTTTGTTCTTGGTGACGCGAGCACACTTCTGAGCATGACGCTATAAAATGCGTACAACATGTCAACGACTAGCACTACTCATAAAGCCCTAACTCTGGATGCTTGCTTTCGATGTGGGATATCACAATCCATTTAATGGATGGTTATTGATACTATAGATTTTAGTCAAATGAAAAAACACATTTACTTTCCAGGAATTGATGTGAAATACCATCATAGTAGCAAGACAAAACTACTCAAACTTGCAATATATGAGCCCATGACAAGTCCTTACCATGTTAAGGGGATAACTTCACTTTCAGAATTAGATATGAAGACCATTAGTGAGTACCCAACAAAAGTATGAATGGTGTCGGGTGATGTTGCTAGATCATTAACCATTTTTATGTTTTTCTTCCTATCAGAATAATGTGCAGGATGCTCCACAAGCCTAGCTATATGGAAAACTTGATCAATAAAAGGAAAGTTATATGGGGAAATAAACTTGATTCACGAGGAGGAATTAAATATCTTTAAAGATTTTAGGATTGGTCTATAGAAGCCTACCAGGTACTATTAAAGAAAAATAACAGATTGGCATATGCAATCCATTTAGCCTCTTTTGGTTATCGTCATCTGAATAACATGCATTGTGTACTGGTAGAGACTTTGTGATGTTTTGAAAATAAAAGAGAATAGGAAAAGGCAACAAAGCCCTTGGAGGCTTAGAAGTAGGTATAAATGAATAAGGGTATTGTGGTAATTGAATAAAACTTGGTAAGTATAAATAGAAAAAAAAAGAGAGGAAAGAGTGATCTTAAATTTGAGAGTGAGAGACGACAGGAGAGAAGAAAAGAGAAAGAAGAAGAAAGGAAAAGAGGAAAAGATAAAGGAAGGAGAAAGAGTTAGAGAAAATAAGTATAAAGATAAGATTTAGGCTTTGATATGCATAAATGTGCTTTCTTTTAGCTATAAATTTCTGTTTTGTTGAATATTAGGTTTTTGAAGATTTTGTTTTGGGTTGATTGATGAATTGATTTGAATGTCATGGGTTGATTGTTATAGGCAATTAATTATTTAATTGATTTTGAAAGATTTTAGGTAAAGATGATGATTTTGAGTTATAATTTATTTAAATGGTGAATTTAAGTTATAAATCTTGATATAAAAGTAGGTGATCTGTGTAAATTCTGGGTTTGAGGTTAAAGATGATGAAATTTCAGTTTGGTCCCTCAATTTATGAAAATTATAGTTTAGTCCCCAAACTTTGGAAAAATTACAGATTGGTCCCTAGAGCATAATCCGGGATTCTGGATAGAATTAAAGATGAATTATGGGCAGAATTCCAGTATAGTGATGAATTTATGACATTTTCAATTTGGTCCTCCTATTTGACAAAATTACAATTTGACCCTAACAATATGATAAAATTTTAGATTGGTCCCTAGTATAATATTAGCTTTTTCAGATTGGTTTGATGAATAATTGAGGGTTATTTAGTGAATTATTATCAAGTCTTATTATTTGTTTTTTTATGAATTAGATTTCAGGAAAACCGTTTAATTTTTGGGTTTTTGGGAAAAATAACTAGTTTAATTCAAAAACATATAGGGTTATGAAATAAACCCTTAGTTAAGTATATTAAATAGGTTGTACATTCTTTTTTATTTGTTTTTTAATATGTCTCATTTTTATTCAGATAATCCTGATATTCTACCGGTGAGATATCAATATGATTTTTTTCGGTATCTGCTTTTGAGTTTCGTTTGCTTTCTAGTCATGTGAGTGGATAATTTTCTATATGTATAAGAAATATTATAAATATTTGAGTTGTAAATATGAATTGTTGATAATATATATGTTGATTATTATCCTTGTTACGATAAAGCATAAACAATTGTTGAATCTGAATTCTTGATATGAGCTAATATGTATTTTGAATTGACTTTTAAATTGATAGCTCCTCATTTGATTGATATTATGAGTTGAGCTTTGAGATATGAATATATTTGTTTGATTATGATTATGAACCTAGGGTATACCAATCAGAATACCCATGCTAACAAGGCAGTGTTAGTTTTTATGCATATCATATCTTAACCATAGTTAGTCAGGGGAGTCACCAACCTGTGTGGACTGATCATCCCACAGTACAAAGCCTCATGTTTATTGCATTTTGATTTTCTGATGAGCTTTACCTTATAATATTCTTGTTATGGCCTATTTGAGAAACATTTCTATAAGAACCTAAAGCCATAATTGTATATATATTCATCTTTATTATATTACCTCGTGTATGTATATTAAACGTTATCTACTCACTGAGTTGTTAAACTCACTCTCTCATTACTTATCTTTTTTAGGCTTATAGCTTGTTAGTAGGTCATTTTTGTTGAACTTTTAGAACCTGTTCTTTGGTTCTAATTTGTGCTTTTCCTTTATATTTAGTTAGTGCTCCACAACTATGAATCTGTATTAACTCTTGTATTAAGACAATCAAATTATATTATGAAGTTAATTTTGTTATTAGTGTTGCGTTGAACTCTAATTGAGTTATTTAAATGATCAGTTTGTATGTAAATTTGAGTTCGCATAGGTATGGATTCTTGGAGGGGAACGTTGCCTATATGTCAGTCATGGATTTGGAAATCAGATCGTGATAGACTTGATGTCCTGTTAAGAACACCTTCTTGACTTTACAGAGTGAAATTAGGATTTCCATTTGGGAAATGTGCACCATCATTGTCTTATTTAGTTTGGAAGAGTACTACGAAGAGATTGTCTCCAGTTTTGAAGAGTTCTCATATGTTGAAGGTTGTACTATGAAGAGTTAAAGCCATATTTGTGAGTGTGTGTGTATTCCTCATTGTTGTATTATATCGTATATGTATATTAAACATTATCTGCTTACTGAGTTGTTGAACTCACCCTCTCATTTTTTACCCTTTTCGGGTATATAACTTGTAGCAGGTTATTTTTGTTAGACTTCAAATCCTACTCTTTTATTGTAATCAATGTTATTCCATAATGTCTAGTTAGAGCTCCGCAATTATGATATTTATATTTAACTCTTGTATTTAAGACAATCACTTTATTTTATCATGTTGCGTAGAACTCTGTTTTGTTTATTTAGAGAGAGAGAGTTTGTATTTTTTAGGTTCGCATGGGTTTGGGAACCTAGAGGGTGACCGATTATGAATCCGGGAATCAGGTCATGACAACAACTAAGGTCGACTCGAGGTAGAGATAGAAAAAGGTGGCTCACTAGATAAAGTTGATTTCAATGCTCATTGTTTCCACCAACAAATTTCCTTCCTGAACTGTTCTAACATTAAGCTGGATAAATTGACTATGAACTAGAGCTTACCGAGTGTAAGTTGCCAACTTGGACGAAGGCTAGCTACAAGGCAGAAGCCTGCATGAAGCTTGCATTCATTAGTGAAAGACAGCTAGCGAGGAATATGCTTGATTCTGGAATGGAGTGCGGTAGAAAAGGTATCAGCATTAGGATCTCTGTATGCAACACATCACTATCACATTTGTGAACACATTTTGCAGAGTCAATATGTGATGTGATTAGGCATGTGAATCACACTTGTAAATTTAATGATAGAAATTATCCATGATCCACAAAAAGCTATACATCTCTTAAAATCTCCTCCCATTTCAATGAACAATAAGTAATGATCTAACTCTCATAAAATATCATCCCAGGAACTGCAAATTGGAGCTATTTGGAATTGTGATAGTGGTTATGGTTCAAAGTGTTTTTCACATATAAATACATTAAAATGATTTTTTTTTATTTTTTAAAAATTATTTTTGAAATCAGAACATTAAAACAATTTAAAAAGATAATTTTTACCAAAAAAATAAAAATTTAAAATTTAAGAAATACAGTTTCAACCGCGTTCCCAAACGAACTCCGCAATGTTGAAGAAATGCTTCAACATTTAACCTGACCACAAATCTGTCAGAAGTTAGATATAAAACTCCTGCTCCACACTAAATCATGACTAACACTACCTCCGAAAAATAAAAGGAAAGAGTTCTAGACAATTAAGAA
>Ga0325405_1007424_pt1 | contig 11040 bp, 3 predicted proteins | sample PopdelMetagenome_21_FD_205663 | JGI IMG/M metagenome (GOLD analysis project Ga0325405, IMG submission 205663) | Populus deltoides microbial communities from Bellville, Georgia, United States - Xylem-Control-R2 | ecosystem: Host-associated > Plants > Phyllosphere > Stem > Wood/Secondary xylem...
CCAATTTTTTAAAGGATTTGTTATTTTTCGATTTTTAGCATTGTTGCATATTATTATTTTGAGGTAGGAAACAAGACAAAACATGGTAAAAATAAGAGGATAAAAAATGAGGGAGAATAAAAGAAATCAAAAGAAAAAATATTTAATTGAAAATAGGACAAAAAAAGACAAGAAAAGGAGAGATAAATAGATAGTGAGAACGAAATACCCAACCCCTTTTCCATATCCTATTAATTACCCCAATCATATTTTAAATCTAACCTAGGATATCTAAAAATTCCTAGCTAAACACTTCAAGATCAGGGTTGCTCTAATTATGCATGTTATAACATATAAACGTCTAGGATATTTACTATAGAACTTCTTTTTTATCCTTATTTTTTGTCCTTTTGTGCCTAAATCAAGGTATAATTTATTAAAAAATTTAAGTTCAAGGAAGATTAAAACATAGGTAACAAAATGTAAAACACATAGAAATTTCAATACTAGTCTAAATTTTGGTTCCAAAATCCATTTTTATCCTTCTACTTTATCTTCTCAATCTTAAAAGTCCCTATAATTTATAAAATAATTAATTTTTATCCAAAAGTTTATTCTTCTTATTTATTAGTCTTCTGATTTGAAAGAGAAGAGAGAAAGTCATTTGTTCTCATCGATTCTAATATTAGAATAATTGATTTTGGTGAATGAGTTTGATTTTGTGTTCTTGAAATGTTTTTTTGAGTTTATTTAGTTTTATAAGTAACTTTTTTTTTTAATGTTATTTAGGTGTTTCTAAGCAAAAATAGGTCGAAATGGGTTTTGATCCAAAAAATCTAACCCATGATCTAAATATTAGTAGATGACGTATCATTTATCCTATTTTTTCAAAAAAAAAAAAGAAAAGAAAGAAGGCAACCACCTTTTATAAAAAGAAAAAAAAATCATAAAAAGGCTCAAGCTCAGCTACAAGTTTTGGTTTTTTTTTAAGGCTCAAGTGCGCTAGGCTACCTAAGCCAGGCCCACGTGCCTGACCTCATTTTTATTTTTTTTGTTCTTAATTTTTTTTTTCATTCCAATTAGATCCTTTAACTTTTAAGAAAAAAAATTTTCTTTATTTTTGTTATCATATATTTAGCTAAAAAATTAATTTAAAAAATAAAATTATTAAACTCAATGAATTCTATAACCTCGGGCACGGGTTTGTTAGATTATGTTGTGAAACATAGGTGAATCCAATGTATTGTTAGTCTTTTTTTTCATTTAATTTTTTCTTCCAGTTTTTTCTTTTATTTTATTTAAAAAAAAATTTCTCTATTTTTGTTATCATATATTAAGAGGGGAGAAAATTTAAAACAAAAATTATTTAACACACTGAAATTCATGACTCAAGTCGCAAGTTAACGAATTAACACATGAAATAAAAGTTAGAATATATTATTGTCTCAATATCTTTTTTATATATTTTGAATTAGTCTCCTTATATGTTTCATTTTTATTTTTGTAGGATTAATTGATTTTAATTTGTCTTTAAAGGGTTATCACGGTCACAAGTTTGACAAGTTAATCATGATTGGCCTCTATTGATTCACTAAGTCATTATGTAAAATTGTTTTTTAATCCAAATTCCTTGATTTTTTCTAATCATCTAGTTTTTTTTTCCTTAAAAAAATGGTCTTACCTACAGCATAACACGAGGCAATAACCTAGTAAATTCTTTATTTTCTCTCAACCCCAAAAAAGGTGGGAGAGGGGACAATTTTCCTTCATTTTGGTGTTATAGCCTTTAACTCATTCTTTTTCTCTTCCTCTTTATTTTTTTTGTTTTCCTTCTTTTATTTTCCCTTATGTTTCCTTTCCTTCTCTCTGAACATCACATATTAGCACCAAACCTGAGGTGCCATTAAACTAGCACCTCTAAACCAAATACTAACGCATCAATGACTTTAGCATTATCCCTCTCTCCTTTTTACTTGGCCAACCATAACAATCATCCAACCTATTGTTACCTATTTTTGGGTTTCCCACAAAAAATAAAAAAAATACAAAAAAATACACATCAAAAAAATATATTCGAAAAGAATAAAAAAAAAATAGGAGTGAGAAAAGGATGCTGGAACTACCAAAAAATGGCTAGGAATTGGTTGAGGAGGTTCAGAAATATAAGAATTGAGATTTGACAGTAAGAACCCTGTTGATAAGAAAAATTCAATTTAAGGAAGAAAAGTCCAAAATCAGATGTTTATGGATTCAATTAAATTTTATCCAAGGTTTAATTGAATTTATGGAGGGTTTGATTGCAAGAAAATTGATTTCTTAAGTCAATTTAGGCTTTTATTGGAAGCAATTAAAGTTCCGAGGTCCAATTATAATTTTGAAGAATTGATTTGGTCAAATCAGGAGCTTAATTGCATAATTATTGAAGTTTAATGGTCAATCAAGGACTTAATTGAAACAATCCAAAACCAAGGACTAAATCGGAAAAGGCGCTAAAATCAAGGGGTCTAATTATAATTTATCTGGGGGGCTTGATTACAAAAAATACAAAACTCTAATGACCAAATTGAAAATATACATTTTGAATAAGAAAACGGTGCCATTTCAGAGGCACTATTCATTCTCTTCTTCAGGATCCGTTTCAACAGACAGAAGAATTGATTCAACAACAAAAGTCGCAGATTGCTTCAGTTATGAGGAGCGTTTCACAGCTAATGCACACCGGCCGTTACTATTTTCATGCAATAACGTATGCATCCTCTACTATAAAAGCCAGAGGAGAGACCAAGCCAAGAGGGGGGAAAAGGAGGAGGAGCGGGACAACAAAGAAAAAAAAACAGAGGATACAACAGGAGGAGAGGAAGCATGTTGGTGGAACAACCCTTCCACACTGTCATCTTCGTCCGCAACGGTGAAGCCGCCATTGTGAACCAACGAGAGCAGCAGCACCACCACAAAGCCAGTGCAGAGGGGGGAGAAAGGGAGGAGGAAGGGAGAAAGGACAGAAAAAAAAGGAGACAGTGAGGAGAACGAGAGAGCAGAAAGAAGAAGAGTAAGGGAGAGCAGAGGCAGAAAGAAAACGAGGAGAACAGAGGAGGAGAGAAGAAGTCAGTGGACGAGGACGACATCACCATCAATTTCCGCTTCTCTAGAACTAGGAACCAGACCGAGCAAGATAGGGAGTGGCATCATAGCTTCTTCCTAGAATCCCAGTGACAAGCTTAGGAGAGATTTCTCCCAGCAGCAGCTGTGAACCAGGTAAGCTTTTCATTCCTTTTCCTTCCCTTCATAATTGCACAAATACTGTGCAGTTGCAATTTAATTACTTTGTGGCTATAGTAGGCGTGCGTGAATTGTTCACGCACGCTTGCGTTTAAAAGCCAATCGGGTCACCGGCTTAGGCCAGTGACCCGACCAGGCTTGCTGGGGCCAGCCCCGCCACATGGGCCGGGTTGAGCCAAGCCCTAAAAAAAAATTCTTCAAAAAGTATTTCAAAAAAATCTGTGATTTTTTGTAAAGTTTTTACTGCATTTGATCAATATCGGTTTGTATTTTTATACTGTAAAGATACAAATTCGGTATTAAAATACCACGTTTTCATCCAGACATAAAAAAATAAAAATGTTTTGTTTTCATGCATACGGCTAAGTCTCTCAAAAATAAAAAATCATATTGTATTTTCATACAACAAAGAAAATTTCAAAAAATATGTATTAACATGCATTTTAACTTTAATAATCAGTTTATTAAAGTCACGAGAACTAGGCCAATATTTCAAAAATTCAAAAAAAATTTATTTTGTTTTCTTTTAATATCAGGGGTTATGATCTTATACGTAAGACATGTTCCGGATATTAAAATTTTCTTTGTTGGCATTAGACTGATTAGGTTTTACCCGATAAGATAAGGATCTCTTTACTGAAGAGAACTTTTTCTTAAGCCATAGACGGACCAACAAATAAAAAGCACGACATGACTTTAGATTTTATCAGACAATAAAACAATGCAGCTTACCTTAGGTAGGACGTATTTGGGGTGCTAATATCTTCCTTTTACGCAACCAGTCTCCGTACCTGATCTCTGAGACCAGTTAGGGTTCCTAGTGACCAAAATACTAGGTGGCGACTCCCATTCTATTTTTCCACTAATAAAAGACATGAATTCCTTGTCTCTACACATTTGCCACATAAGATTAGATTTTGAGGTTGGATGTTTTCGCCTGCGACGCCGCACACGTGCGACACAACCAATAACCACAACAACCATTTTTAGCTTGTTGTCCTTCTCTATTCTCTATCTTCTCATTTCCTTTTTTCTTTTCATTTTTTCGGTCAACCAAAACCAATCAACCATGCACTCCAGCACCTCCTTTCCTTTTAATCTCCTATCCCACTTAAAATGAATAACATAAAATGTTGGACATCATCTTTTCTATAGCCAATAATTAAAGCTAGTGAACAAACAACATCAACAAGAGGAAGATGTGAAAGACAAATCTTATTCCATCTTGATCTCATCTATTAAGTGATGGTGAGTTACACTGTTGATAATAAAAGGAAGAGGATGACGAGATGCAACCAATTTGCAGCACCATCAACATGTGACCCTATATGTTAGCATTTGTGATGATATGCGGAGTCCCACATGTCGGTCACTTAACATCTAAATTCTAGCATGTTCTAGAAGGTATATTCATCCTTCCGTGCTTTATTTTATTTTTTTATTTTTAAATATATTATGGTGTATTGAAGTGTATTTTTTCATATTTGTTTACAACATCCCGAGTTTAGAGATTGCTTGAAAAATTTAAGGTAAAATAAGATGGTATCAATGTTTCATGGTGAAATTAAGATGACAACATGTGTTGTAATTTAAATTTAACCGAGTTATTGTTGTTTGATCCTGCTTGTTTCTTTGTTTTTTTTTTTTTTATGATTGTTGCATTCTAAGTTGCCATATAAGACTTTACATATTAATTTGTATGTTTGTAATGCCTTCTTGAGTCCGTCTAGGAAAAACATTGATATGCTCGTATCTTTTGAAATGACATTTAGTTTTGTTCGTGTTTGTAATCATGTTTTCAAATTTTTAACCTATCAGTTTGTTTTCAAAACATTTCGAGTTGGTGTTTGCTTTAAATTTTTTTTAAAAAAGTTTTGTTGATTTTCATGGATACAAGTTTGCTTGGAATGTGTTTAACCATGCTTAACTTAAAAAATATCATTTCTAAATCTTTGTTCTCAAATCATGTGATTGTGAGTTTAATAGTTCCAAATCCATTATAGTATAAAAAACATGACTTTTAATTTTTTTTTAATTCATGATGGTCATCGATTCTCAATAGTACCATATATTCTTGTTTCAATTTTTAAATTATGTATATATTTTTTAATTTGTGCTTCTATGTGGTTATAAGGGTTAAATCCTATTTATAAAAACTCAAGCTGGTTTTTATATCAAAAGCAACTTTTCATTGCTTACTTGAATTTCTATTTGTTATGAATTCACTTTTTTCTAGTTAGAATTTCATGACTTTTATTGTATTTTCACTACGCATATATATGTATTTTCTCACACTTTCCACATGTATATTTTATATGAAAATTTATTTGGCATGCACCCTTGCATGGCACATATTTTTGGTCACCATAAAAAGACAATAAAATTGGTTTTTAACTAGGAATAAAGTACAAATGCACAAGAAGAAAATGATATATCTCTTGGCTTTTAATGTGTGTGTGTGAGAGAGAAACTTGTACTCAAAGTTGAACTCAAACACAATAAAAAAGGAAGCTAAAGAACAAAAATCCATTGTCAAAACGACATAAGGGAGAAATATGCTATAAGGTAGAAGAATGGTTGTCTCTCATTGCCAAAACAACATTGTTTTTGGCTTTCTTCCTCATTTTTTATATGAAACTCAAAATTTTATTAAAACTTTTTCCCGTTTTTATTTTTATTCTTTTTTTTTTCAAATCAGTCTTTGTAATTTTAGTTCCTTTGTATTTAGTTAGTTTGGATTTATTTTTCAAATTTCTTTCAATTAAGCCCCTGATGATATTCAAAACAATCCTTTAATGTTGGTACCTTTTACTCTTCAGTCTTTGGATTTCTAATTGGTTTATTTTTGGTTACATTGACCTAAAATCTCATTTGTTATCTTCAATTAAGCCCTTAATTAAATTAATAAATCCTTAAATTCTAGCATAACGTGAATCTCGTGGATATAAAGATCCAAAAACCTATAATCAAATTGACTCTTTCTTATAAAGCTGTATTTAAGTTTATAATTGAACTTGACATAATGATACCATGTACCGAGACACCAATACTATAAGTTACCAACCCCCACCTATTACCTATAATTGAGAAGCAAATGAGAATTATAGAAGATGCCATGAAACTTGATTAATTTTTTAATAAGTTAGAGTAGTTCTATGAAAAACTAAAAAGTGTGAGTAAAACCTTATATACATAATAATAATTACTAAAATCAAAGTCTGTATAACAAAATAAATACAAGTTAAATAAACATATTTATACTAGGTTCCCAAAATAATTTTGGAAAAATAATAAAAAAATTCTAAACAAAATAGAAAAAAAAAGAATCTTAAATCAACTATGAAACTAATAAAATTCTTGTATAGTAGCTTCTAGACCTTCTCCCAAAGCCTTTCTGATGTCTGATTGCCTTGCCATCTTAAACTAATATAAAAAATACCTCTGGAAACTTCTGATAGAATTTTAGCTTGATTCAATAGTCGGATTGAAAATTATGCTTGTTAGCATAAAACTATATATTAGAAAAAATAAGTCAAATCCATTTGTAAGTGGAAAAATAAGTTGAATCCACAAGTCTTGTATGAAATAAGGTTCATATATCTTGAATTAACCTATTAAATGCCTCTTTACCCTTCTTAGTTGTTGACCCTTCAATGAGCCCTATTGACACATGTAATGGATCCTTTCGTATAGTTTGAATTTACCACCCCCTCTCTTTTTAAAAGGATTCGATCTTGAATCACCGAATCCTCATATTGTTTGGATTTTGACTCGTTTTTAGAAGATATATCAACTTCATTTTACAATTTTTACCCTAGTTCTTATGTCTTGAATTTCAGTTTGTTCTCTAGTATAGCTTAGTGTAGCGTTTACTTTGGTGTGTGTGTGTGTGTGTGTGTAACTTTATTCTAGATGACGACAACGATGAAATAACATAAAAATGAAAAAAAATAAAGAGATATAAACTGATTTTCAAGCCTTACTGTAATACCTACTGATATGAACTCCGTGAATATAAAAATCCAGAAACACACAGTCAAATCAACTCTTCCCAAGAAAGCTAAATTTAGGCTTGTGATTGAACTTGACGCAATGATAACCTGTCTTGAGGAACCAAGACTTTAAGTAATCAACCCCCACATAACACCTATAATCAAACATAAAAAAAAAGTATAGAAGATGTTATAAAGCTTGGTTAATACTTCAGAGAATGTTAGACGATCACAAATATGTCCATAGGTATTATTTTTTAATGCTCAAGTAAGAGACTGGTGATGTTGTCAAGATTTTATTCTCTGGAAACAATGGTGACTCAACATAGTCATACTTGCTTCCTCTACTTAAATATAGTTCTCTATCACTTGTTTAACATTGATAAGTGTTTTGTCATGGAGGGTATACAAGTTTTTTTTCCTATAAATAGTAGTTATAAACTCTACTAATTAAGGCTTTAGTGATAATGGGTTCGGGTAGATTCTTCATGCTTAGCATTTCTTTATTGAATATTTAGATATATGCCTTAGTATTTTCATCCTCTCATATAGGTGTTGAAATAAGAAATGAGTTTGACACAAAGATCATGAAGACTTAGGATAAAGCCATAATCAAGGTTGTAATGGACCTTAGCAGATTCCTAAAAAGTTTTAGGGAAAATCTTGTATAAAGTATCACTCTTTATTATCACTAGCTCGAGGATATTTTAGTAGGTGAGTAAGAAGCTTAGGGGATGTAAGATAATAATGAATAGATTCTTTTGTGCTTTTCTAGGATACTTTAGTAGAAAACTAATGACTTTATGAAGACTTTGCTTTTTGGAATCGAAGGTGTCCCTATCTAGTGACACTTGTCTCTTCTACTAGAGTATGGTTCTCTAGTACCTATTTTATATTGAGGAAGTCCTATCAGAGAAAGTATATAAGCATTCTTATAATGAGTAGTTATAAACTCCACTAATTAGGGCCTTAATGGTAATAGGTTCGAGTATATATTTTTTTTTAGCATCTCCTAATTGAATATTTAGAGATAATATTTGGGGGTTTTATCTTCTCATTAGGTGATGGAAAAAAGCTTAGTTGTTTTTTTTAGCTAAAATAGTAGTGCTGAAATGAAAAATAAGTTTAATATAGAGATCATAAAGGCCAAGGATGGAGACAGGTTTAAAGGTGTGATACCACACCCTAGCAGATCCATGAAAAGTTGTTGGGAAATCTTGTGCATAACATCACTCTTTTATATTATAAGATTTATGATGTTTCTAACATTTTATATATATTATATGGGATTTATAAGGTTGTTGTAGTTCTCTAAATTGACCTTCAAGAAGACATAATCTTTTGAGAGATGAGTGTGTAACACTCTGATAAATTAGAGAGTCTTCCACCTAGTGGGAATGATGTTCTTTGTTATAAGGTTGTATAACCATTGATCTCGTCTCGTGTTTGGGTCTTTTTTGTTAGGGAACATGCAAGCGAGAGTTAGATGAGGATTGATGGAGATAGCCACACATGTAGCTAGGATTTATGGAGGAGTACTTTTCAGAGTGAGAGAGACTTTTTTGTAAAGTGGGAGCATCATGCATACTTTGTATGTTATTTTGTCTTGTTCCTTCATGAAATTAAAGTTCTTTCTATGACTCTAATGCACGTAGTGGAGCATGTTGTATTTTTTATTGACAAAATGAGAGTTGTTCTTGTATGACTAGTGCAATATTATTGACCATTTATATTTGATGAGAAAGTTATTGGAGAGCTAGAGTTTTTACGATAGAGAGATCAGTTACTCTTCTATATTTTAGAGTTTCGTTAGCCATGGAAAAGTATGATGAGTCAAAGAGAATAAACTAGCTTTTGTTAAGTTTTTCATAAACGGCACCATTAATGAAGTTAAGAAAAATCTTCACACAAAATATAGGCTTTTCATGACCGTTTGTAAGGTTGGGGAGTGATGGATTAAATGTAAACCTTTGTTTAGCCTAGCGTATGTTGTTTTTGGAAAACTAGTTCCCTTTAAAAACATAGGACGTTTTGATGCTTAAGTCAGTAAATATAGGATGATAAAATAATATATATGAAGAGAAAAATAAAATAACGTTGTAGGGAATGCATATCTAGGTGTACTGGCTAGAAATTGTATAGCCTGGCCTGACTTTGAATCAATGATCTAGATCTTATGTGATTAAAACTTACGTGTAATGCACCCTTGCATAATACTAGAAAATCGATAAATACAAAAGGAAATATCAAGGGAATATTTTCGTTGGTACATTACCGATGAATGTTACCAACAAAAATATTCCCTCGGTATTTACCAAGGGAATTACAGTGGGAAAAAAATAATTAAAACAAAGCAAAAAAAACGATTATGTGCCATTTTTACCAACGGAATTACCGACAGAATAAATTCTGCCGGTAAAATCCATTGGTAAATCCATTGGTATATTGTGAACATTATTCATCATGTCAATTACAAAGGGAATCACCAACGGAAAATTCCGTCGGTATTTTTCAGAGAGCTCTGAAATTGTTCACTTTCTAATTGCACTGTTAATTATTGTTCTTTATAGACAAAATCACCGACGGATTGAAAAGTTGTCAGTGTTATTTAGCAGTTTTCTGAAAAATTTTGATTAAATTAAAATTTTAAATTAAATATTACAGACGGGAGCAACGACGGATTGAAAAGTCGTCGGTAATATTTGAAGGTTTCTGAAAAATTTTTATTAAATTGAAAATTTAAATTAAATATTATAGATGAAATATATCACCGATGAAATGATTAAAAATATTAATATTTAATAATCCCTAATTTCATAACAGATGGGGCTCCTTTCTTCTTCTTCTTCTTCTTCTTCTTCTTCCTCCTCCTCTTCTTCCCCATATGTAAAAAACATCAACATCCATTTCTTTCTATTCTCTTCTCTCCTCAACTCCTTCTCCTCTTCTCCATGCTCAGGTATGTATTCTTCTCCTTTCTGTTTTCTTATTAGTTTTTTTTAATTAATATACTGTACGATTTTTTTCTTAATTTGCAACCATATTAAAGTAAGATTTTTTTCCTTTTTTTCATGTTTTTTTCACTATATTTGTTTTTTTATTTTATTTTTAATTGTTTTTGTTCTTAATAATTGTATGAATATTGTTGTAGGATTTTTTTTCATATGATTTTTTTCTTTTTTCGGAGCGTTTTGAGTATTATAGATTGTTGATTTATATTAATTTAATTATTTTATAGTTTTGTAAAATGGATTTTTTTAATATTTTTAAATAATTACCGACGGAATTACATACGGTATTTTTTTGAGGGAAATACCGTTGGAATGAAGCAGATAATTTTTTTTACGCATCTTTTCCGTCAGCAAATCCATCAATAATAATATTTTTTTATTACCAACAGACTTACCAAATATTTTTGCTTGAGCGTGCCGTGTAGAACAATGTGTTTGGATTGGCCAGTATACTCGTTTGTTTTTGCTTTAAATCAGTGGCAATGCATCCTTTCTTATCATCTGCTGCTTCCAATGGAGATTATTCATAAAATTGAAGCCACTTGCGTTCAGCCTCTTCTTTGCTGGATGGTAAGATTAAGCGTCAAGGAAATCAAATATGGAATAAGATTTGGAAGTGGCAGGGTCCCTCGACGAGCTATGGAAGCTTTTAATGAGTGGGAAGCATGCAGCTAGCTCGTCAATTATCCCATAAAATTTTCATGCCTGATTTATTTGATATAAGAATATTAATCTTCACAGGTGATCATCCATGTATAGCTGCTGCCTCGCCCAAATTA
>Ga0325405_1007425_pt1 | contig 11038 bp, 5 predicted proteins | sample PopdelMetagenome_21_FD_205663 | JGI IMG/M metagenome (GOLD analysis project Ga0325405, IMG submission 205663) | Populus deltoides microbial communities from Bellville, Georgia, United States - Xylem-Control-R2 | ecosystem: Host-associated > Plants > Phyllosphere > Stem > Wood/Secondary xylem...
ATCCACATTCACCTCTTGGCCTTTTCATATATGTATTTAGTTATTGTTAATGATTTTTTTGTTTATTTATTGACACTAATGATTATTGATTTATTTAACTAGATGTATGTATATGTTTATTTATTTATTTATATTTGATATTTTAATGTAAAAAAATGTTGAAAAAGCAAACATGTTCAATTTGTTTTAGTAAAAAAAAATATTTGAGCAGGTAAAATAGCTAATATCCCTTTATAAAATGTTTATGGCTTCCTGTATCATTAATTTAAGAAGTCAGCTAATCATAGTTAACTTCGAACATGTAACATATTTTTTTTTATTATTTTCCTTATATTTCAGCACCGTATCAACTGCATTAATTAATCATATCATTTACTATATTGATCTGGGTTATTTTATTTATACAGTAAATTTTTTAACACATGTCATTGTGAGAACATGCCACATGTTGACAACTAATCATGATTAGTTGATATTTTTAACTAAAGAATATAAGAGCCACGAGCATATCATAATATCACAGAGACACCTCACAACCCATATTTATTTGTTTATTTTTAATAAAAATATAATAAACCGAATCAATGTAATGCATAATTATTATTTTATTAGTTCGAACTCTTAAAATAATTCCTTATCTGAAAATGACATGACATTCTTATTAGAAAGAAATATCACTTTCTAAAGATAATCAATCTCCACCAATCACTTAATTACAGACATTTATTAGCATAAAATTCCACACACACTTACAATCTCGTGATCACGTCACAAGAAACAACAAGACAAATCCACAGCACACATGGCAAAACGATCAATAGCATAGCAACAAAATATGGTCCAAGCACTCACACGGAATTCATCACGGCACCAACCCTAATTGGCAGTCTCTGTAAATACCAACCAATCCAATGTCATTTTCGAAACCTAATAATACATGCGACATGACCCATACATGATGGCATGTAATGTAACGACCCATAAAACTATGATAAACCATGCATACATGCATGCAATGTTCACATAAAAAAACACAAGCGAGGAAGAGAGAAAGAATAGCATTTGACTTACTTGCTAGAGAGAGAAAAAGAATGAAAGAAGGAAAAAATTGAATCCGATCGAATACAAATTTGACGTCCGCAAGGACACTCTCTCTCTGAAAAAACCCCCCTTTCTCTCTCTAGATTCAGCAGCAAAGAAACAAGACATACAGCAGCACTTCCTCAATAGACAGAGAAATAAAAACAACAGCAACAGAAAAAAGAACCTTAATATTAGATTTTTGAAGAGGTTGAGCGAAACAAAATAAAACCCTAGGGTCTTGTGTGCTTCTAAAACAGCTCAGTTGTGTTCCTTTTCTCTCTCTCTCTTTCAGCCTGTAGTTTCATTGAAAGAGAAATCTTGTTGAGAGACTATCAGCCTCACTACTGTTTGAGAATTGTATTGTGGTAAGTTGTTTTTAAGTTTTTTAGCTCACAAACTTTTTCAACTTTTATCATTTCCTTAAAAAACCCATTTTCCCTTTATATCCCTTTAGTTTGTTGAAGCTTGATCAAGGTTGTTTTAGCTGTGTTCTAAACCTTGCTAGTTACTGTTTTTAGTTTATACTGGTTTCTTTTGAAAGTTACAGTTACAATCTTGAATTCTTTCTGGATTGTGAGATTTGAATTTGAGCCTTTGGATGCTGTGAAAAAGGTTGGTTTTTTTGATAAATATTCTTTTGTGAGTGTTTGAGTTGGGTGACATGGTTCTTCTTGGCTAAGTTGTTGTGATTTTGATATGGTTTTTGTTATGAGTTTCTTTTAAAGCTGTATTTAGTAGTGAAAATTGGTATTTTTGGTTTTTGAAATATTTAGCTTTGTACATACTATCCTGATTCAAATAGATCTGAAACTCCTCATGACATACAGAGATTCATGCGAGAACCATTTAAAGATTGCTGTTCGTGTCAAGATACCGTGGCTGTAGAATGTTCAGAATTGAAGATTCTTCTTTGCTTTTGGTTTTTTTTGGCGTGTGCCTCGTGTTTCATAGAACGCAGCACCATTTGCTCAGGCACAAAACCTATTTGGTGCGCAGTAAGGATTTTGAGGTCTGCAGGATTTGGGTGTGTACTTGAAGTGGTGACCGAGTCCAGTTGTCTAAGTGCTTTATCTTGCTCTGTTATGTAATTTTAGGCTATTCAATTTATGTTGTTTTAGATAGTTTTATACTTCAACGAGTTTTTTTGATTGTGATTCTTGATAAGATGTTACCCTCGGGGCCGCCTACTCCAATTGGTGGTGCCCAGTCTGTCTCTCCTTCACTTTTGAGATCGAATTCGGGGATGCTGGGAGCTCAAGGTGGCCCTTTGGGTTCTCAAACAGCATTCCCGTCTCTAGTGTCCCCCCGTACTCAGTTTAATAACATGAGCATGCTTGGAAATGTGCCCAACATGCCCTCCCTGCTGAACCAGTCTTTTGGTAATGGAGGTCCAAATCCTGGACTTCCTGGCCCTGGGAGCAGTCAGCGCGGAAATATTGATTCTGGGGCAGAGTCCGATCCACTTTCAAATGGTGGTAATGGAATGGGTTTCAATGCTCCTTCATCGTCATTTGTACCATCAAATATGGTTAACCCTGGTCCTTCTTGTCAAGTTCAGGGACATCAGTTTTCAAACCCTTCTGGCAACCAGTTGTTGCCAGATCAACAGCAGTCCCAACAACTTGAAGCACAAAATTTCCAGCATGGTCAGCAATCAATGCAACAGTTCTCTGGCGCTCATAACACCCAGCAGGTGCAGCAGCAGCACCAGTTTCAATCAATACGAGGAGGGTTGGCTGGTGTTGGACCTGTTAAGTTGGAGCCACATGTGACTAATGATCAACATGGAGCACGGCAACTGCAACAACCTCAGCCACTGAGAAATATGGGTCCAGTTAAGTTGGAGCAACAGCAAATTCAGACGATGCGAAGTTTGCCAACTGTGAAGTTGGAACCTCAACATTCAGATCAATCTTTGTTTTTACATCAACAGCAACAACATCAGCAGCAGCAGCAGCAGCAGCAGCAGCAGCAGCAGCAGCAGCAGCAGCAGCAGCAGCAGCAGCAGCAGCATCATCATCATCATCATCAGCAACAGCAGCAGCAGCAGCAGTTCCTTCACATGTCAAGGCAGTCTTCTCAGCAGGCTGTTGCACAACTAAATCTTTTGCATCAGCAAAGGCTGCTGCAGCAACAGCAACTTTTGAAGGCAATGCCACAGCAACGGCCTCAATTACCACAACAATTTCAACAACAGAATATACCTTTGAGGTCTCCTGTAAAACCAGTGTATGAACCTGGGATGTGTGCCCGTCGTCTCACAAATTACATGCATCAACAGCAGCGCAGACCTGAAGTAAGATTTCCTTGTGAAGATTTTGTTAACTGTTTCCTTTTGGCTGCTTTGATTCGTAATAGCTCCTACTTTCCTTTTAGGACAATAACATTGAATTCTGGAGGAAATTTGTTGCTGAGTTCTTTGCTCCCCATGCAAAAAAGAAGTGGTGTGTTTCTATGTACGGAAGTGGCCGGCAAACAACTGGTGTTTTCCCTCAGGTCTGCTGCTAGAGAAAACTCGGTGATTTTAAAAAAGTATTATTGTGCTGTAGATTCAATCAAGCACTTTTATAATGGTGTCTTAGGTGAAAGTAGACAAGTTAGGAATATCATTTCAAAGATATATGCATATTCATGGTATCTTCTAAATGTTCTCTTTGGATGCTCTGTTTCAAATCCAGAGAACAAAAAGATGCTCCCATGATACACATGCTAGAAAAGTTAATTATAAGGGTTCGGTAGAACTGCTTTTTTAATTTTTTGTAGAGCCAATTATGAATGCAAATTGTAACAATTTGTGCTAGTATTGCAGGATGTATGGCATTGTGAGATTTGCAATCGCAAGCCAGGCCGTGGTTTTGGTATGTTGTTAGATCTTCAAAATCTTTGTTGTTCTTTGCACGTTGTTTCTGGTCACAGATGATACTGACCTTGGTGCTAGTTTGAATTGGTTTGTCTCTTTGTTTTGCTGCTGCCTCATGGATCATGTTATATCTGATTTTGGTATTCTGTACTGTCAGAGGCAACTGTTGAGGTTCTTCCTAGGCTTTTCAAAATCAAATATGAAAGTGGCACTTTGGAAGAACTTCTTTATGTTGATATGCCACGTGAATATCAAAACTCATCTGGTCAAATTGTCCTGGATTATGCAAAAGCAATACAAGAGAGTGTTTTTGAGCAACTTCGCGTTGTTCGTGATGGTCAGCTGCGGATAGTCTTCTCCCCAGACTTGAAGGTTACACATTAAGAGAAATTCCCTTTTGCTTTTGTAAGCTTCTAAATTCTTCAGGGAGTGTTAGCTGATTTTTTCTGTGTCCTGTTCATCCATTATTTTGCCAGATATGCTCTTGGGAGTTTTGTGCTAGGCGCCATGAAGAGCTAATACCTCGAAGATTGTTGATACCACAGGTTAGCTGTGCTTCACTTAATTAGGCGAGAAGTTCTTTGTTACTTTTATTTCCTGTTGGAAACTATTATTAACCCACACTATGCTGGCTGATTGACACTATGATATGTTCAACACTAGGTAACATGTGCTTTTTTGTTATAAGTTATTCATTCTGATGATGGGTTAAGTAGGTTCGGAATTATCATCTTGAAATCCATGCATATTACTATCTGTATTACAGGAGATTGTTGCTCTTTCTATGACTATCTGATATTACATCACTGTTTGTTTATAAATTTATGAGATTGTGATCTTAAGAGCTAAACCATGTCTGAACTTGTGTAATTGTACTATTTTCTCCTCACCTGTCTCAACTTCTCTCTCTCTATTGTAATAAATCTTTTTCAAACAACATGCTTGATGCATGAGAAATAACATCGATTAGAGCAATCATTTTTAGCTGTGTTTTTTTTCCCTTACATATTATGCATCTTCTGGGTACTGATGTTTGTTTAACCCACAGCAGTTGGAAGATTTGTGCTTCCATTGAGTAGGTCGGTGGATCAGGATCATATAAAAGAATTAAATTGAGGCTTGATATCGGTGAATGTTTGATATTTTGACTTGTTTGATTGTATATTTGTAGATTTTGTATGGACTTGCTGTTAGCAAAGTCTGGTTCGAGGCCCTGTTCATATCCTTAGAAGGGCTAAAGAACCTTAAATATCCAGTTTGTAACAAACAAACATTGATGTTAAGTAATGCTTAGTGGAAGCATTTTGTTTGTTCTGCTTATTATGTTCTGCTATTTTCTACGTGGTTTACGGCCCTGTTGATTTTTGTGAATTAACCGAAGTACCCTTAACATCCAGTTCATTACCATACTGATGTTCAGTTCATCACTGAAGAAACCTCTATGTTAAGTGATTAATGATAAGGATTAAGGTTTTTGCTGTGTGATATGGTATCTAGGAGCTAGAACATAATTCCTGCTAACAACTGCAACTCAAGTGTTCAGTGTTTTTCTTTATATTTGTAGGTAAGTCAGCTTGGTGCTGCAGCTCAAAAGTACCAGGCTGCTACTCAAAATGCATCATCCAATTTATCTGTCCCGGAGTTGCAAAATAATTGTAACTTGTAAGTAGTCTCGCAACATTATGTTTGTTTTGACCAACCATGAGCTTTTGGTTGAGCATGCACTTTATGTTTATATACCTTTTGTGGGTACTAGGATCTGTTTGCAGTATTAATTACGGCGAAGTTGTTGCAACTATTTGAGTACCATTGCTGTCAATCAAGATCAATGTTTTGGAATATTTCCTATATATGTGCATGACAATCTTTCATTCATTTGTCAAGTTGAATTTATGTTGTGTGAACATGCTTCTGAATGTAAATGTAACTAATACTTGGTTATTATGTATCATCTTTGCTTAGCATGTCCATGAGGGAGATGAGATTACACTGTCAGTTGCTCCATTTCAACACAGTTTTTCTATTCTTCATTGGATAATTTAAGAGATGAACGTCTGAGGAATATTTTTTGTTGAGACTGGAGCAAGTTTTTTTTACTTAGATTTAGGGCACATCAGGAATGCAATTTACATTTCCACAAAGTGAGAGAGTCACACACCCTCCAATGCATCCCTTATGGTTGGCCCTGTGTTTTATAGGGTAGTTTGTTTGACTTATTGTCTCAACAACTGTAGAAATTTGCATTTTTACAAGTTCTTTATCCTTGTATTATATGAACTGTTCTACATGAACGCAATGAGAAATTTGTCATTTTTGTAATACATGTATGGTGCTGTCCATGCCTTCTATATATTATTGATGAGTTATCTTTCTTTAGGTTTGTTGCATCCGCTCGACAACTGGCAAAAGCCTTGGAAGTGCCATTAGTAAATGATCTGGGATATACAAAGAGATATGTGCGGTGCCTTCAGGTGACATTCCAACTCCTATTAGAGTCATTGTGGTTTGTGAATGTCCTTGTTGTTTGCTAAGGGCTAAAAGTTACTGGTAGCGCACATTTTCTACATTTAGTAGTGTGACTGGATGCATGTCTCGGACTCTGAGCTCACTACAAATGTTGGTGATGAGATCCTTTGGGTTTGAAATATTAGTGCCTTCAATTTCAGCTTTACAAGTTCAAGTTCATATGCACTTTGTTTTTCTGGAGAAAGCGATCATACTTTTCTTCATTCTTATTTGCAGTTAAGATCTGAATTGTTTTCTGGTATTCAATGCATGTGCTCTCCAATGTTGTCCTTTTGCTCATTGCAGTTAATTTGTTCAAAGTCATTCCTAGAAAAATTGTCTTCTCGACTACATCTTTCAGGATATGTTCATGTGTCTGTTAGGTTTGGCATGATTTTGTTTGAGGACCTGTAACATAATGAATATGGATGGCTCAATTTCATACAAGATTTGGCAGTTGCTTTGCTTTTACGGCAACTTCCATTATGCTTGCTCTCTTCTAGCAAATACAATGGTTTAAGAGCTGATGTTGAACTAGAATATCATGATTTCTGTATGCTTCTAGCCTCCATTCAAGTATATACTCTTTTTTACCCTGTTGCTCGTCGTACCCCCTCATCCTTTATCTTTTATAGAGTAATCAACATTTGTATAATATATTGTGGCATTGATTTGCCCCTGTAATTGTAAATTCCATTTCTACCATGGTGTTTGAAATTGTGACTTGGAAATATCTTAAGGTCTGAACTGCTGGTTTTATTGCTATAAGCTGTATAGTCGTTTAAACTCACATTGAAACTCTTGCAATGATACGGGTTTGTAGATTTTTTTGATATCTAATGAATGCTGTTTGAAGTCAGACTGCCTCTGCCTGCTTATCCTATCCTTTTAACAAATCTGTCACAAACAGCTGAAAATGATCTTAATTATTTTGTTGACATCATTTGCATATTATTCCTTGAAGTCTGGATATGGCATCTGAAAAGATTTATATCCGTAAAAATGTCAAGTGAAAAATGGTGATTTTCAAGGACGTTTCATGAGTTTTTGCTTAAGTTATATGCAGTCTGATTGAATTTTTTTTCTCTCATAATAATTTGTTCATTATCATTGCAGATATCAGAAGTGGTAAATAGTATGAAAGACTTGATTGATTATAGTCGAGAAACAAGAACTGGACCAATGGGTAAGTTTGACGGGTTCTTGATTGGGCTATTATTTTAACTTTCTTGTTTGTAATTTTCTGATGTGGTCCTAATGAAATGATCCCTGAAAAAGTTCATGCTGATCGTGACGTGGCAGTGATGATCATGCATATCACCAACATACCTTGTTGTCCTTTGTTGTCAATCTGGGCTCAATTATCTATTTATTTTTTTTGTTTTCAGAGAGTTTGTCCAAGTTCCCTCGGAGGACAGGTGCTTCAATTGGGTTCCATAGTCAAGCTCAACAGCCTGAGGAACAGCAACAACAACAGCAAACAATAACTGCGAACTCAAATAGTGATCAAAGTTCTGCCCAAGCCACAATGCAAATTGCTGCTAGCAATGGTATGGCTAGTGTAAATAACTCACTCAACACAGCATCTACAACTACCTATGCCAGCGCTATTGTTGGGCTTGTCCACCAAAATTCTATGAATTCAAGACAACAAAATTCTATCAATAATGCAAGCAGTCCCTATGGAGGAAACTCTGTTCAGATTCCATCTCCTGGTTCCTCCAGTACGATTCCACAAGCACAACCTAACCCTTCTCCTTTCCAGTCGCCAACACCGTCCTCGTCTAATAATCCTCCACAAGCATCTCATAGTGCCTTGACAGCTGTGAATCACATTAGTTCCACAAATTCACCAGCAAATATTCCGTTGCAACAGCCAACTCTTTCTGGCGAGGCTGACCATGGTGATTCTCAAAGCTCTGTCCAAAAAATCATACATGAAATGATGTTAACCAGTCAACTTAATGGAACTGGTGGCATGGTTGGGGTTGGTTCGTTGGGAAATGAAGTGAAAAATGTCAATGGAATTTTGCCAACAGGTAATAATACGGTTCTTAATGGTGGAAATGGCCTGGTGGGAAATGGGGCAGTCAATAGTTCTGGAATAGGGGGTGCTGGATATGGGACTATGGGTGGACTTGCGCAGTCTGTAATGGTCAATGGGATCAGAGCTGCAATGGGTAATAGCTCAATGATGAATGGTCGGATGGGCATGCCATCGATGGTACGAGACCAGAGCATGAATCATCAACAGGATTTGGGGAACCAACTGCTTAGTGGGCTAGGAGCAGTTAATGGGTTTAGTAATCTCCAGTTTGATTGGAAACCATCCCCTTGAAGGTTCTGTTAATTATATTGATGTCTCAGCAGCTGCTTCTGCGGTACAAGTGTGGGCAGAATTTCATAAAAGCCTTGTGAAGATGGCATTGCATTACACCAAGGAATAGCTTGAGGGCGTGCTTCCCACTTTGTACTAATTTTCGAGGAAAAGTAAACATATAGCATAGTGTTTTATCAAAGAAATATTAAATCCTCCTTGAGTTGCCTCATTTACTTCTAATTGTTTTCCTAATTATGATTCAATGCAGCCTCTTTTCTAACTAACAGTCTTGGAATGGGAATTCAGGGAGGGATAGCTGTCTGGTTGAGAGCCCTTTCCACGTGTAGTTCCTGCTCATTTTCAAGTCATCATTCATGAAAATACATCCGAGTGTTGATGGATTTGCTCATCAGTTCCATTTTTAGGGTTATCTCAGAGCCCACATGTATTTTATTGCGTTGTATTCTTTTCAGTTTCCTCGTACTGCTGCCTATAGATTCGGCGTCATTGAATTTTGTTGACCTGGTGGTTAAGCTCAAGAATGGTGAGGCTCGATAAGTGATTCCCTGATTTGAAACACTAGGCTGAAATTAAGTGGTGAGGTAGGGAGGCTAGTGAAGTGTTAAATCTTGTCTGTCTTTAGATCTTGCCAACTGGCAGCTAATTTTTCTATTATTGCTCAGCATTGATTAATCAAATTATTATAACGGTGACATCTCACTTAAAACTTGAAAGCACGATTAGGAGCTGTGGCAAATCAGAGAAGAACATGGTCTAATCTTTCGATGAATGGAGATGCATGTGATTTCCAAATTTAAAAAGAGCCTTTCAAGGCGCTGCATGATGATAGGCTTAAATGGATTTCTGTGCATTTACAAAAGGAGGAAAGACAGTTCATAAGCTGAAGAAATAGTGATGCTCATTGCGTTATCAATTGGAACAAGAACTGAATTCGTAGTGACATTTACATTATGCAAGAAAGTTTTGATGGCTATTCCCTTATAGCTCCATCATGGCTCTACAGAATTTATTGTTTTCAAACATCAATATACTTCTCTATGGAGCTAGACAGGGTGGTCTTTGGCACTGCTCCAATTACACTTTCTTTCTTCTCTCCTTTCTTGAAAAACAGCACGGTTGGTATGCTTCTTATTCCGTACTTTGTGGCAATGCTAGGGCAGTCATCGGTGTTTACTTTGTAACAAGCTATCTTTCCTGCATATTCTTGTGCCAAATCCTCGATTACTGGTGCTATCATTTTACAAGGTCCGCACCATGGTGCCCAAAACTCCACCAGAACAGGGGTGTCACCTCCAATCACAGCATCCCAGCTTGCATCTGTCGCTACTTGAACTGCACTTTTCAAGCATTTGCATGTATCAGATTTCAGGAATACTCATCCTCAAGGAAAAAAGGGAAGAAAGCTGATGAATTTGTTGAAGATTTTATCCTTCCATTTAATAGTCTCCTGCGATTAAATAAGGAGATATATGGAGAGGAAAATATCAGGGGCTATGTAATTTTAACTCAATTTAATTTCGTTACTTCCTTCAAGAAGTACGTAGCCTATGCCCACTGACTAAGAAGGGATTAGTAACTATATACTTCCATTCCTTGCATGATGTTCTAGTAAACAAGAGACGCATAAAAAGCTGCCAAGGTAGAATTTGGCAAACCTGCACCTACAGCTTCACGAGCTTGGCAGACAATGCGGGATTCTCGGCATCTGCTTCTCAATGAGGGAGGAAAGGACGAAGAAGGTGAAGATAATAACAAACTGGATGTGTTCAGTCCCTTAGATGTTGGCAATTGAAGCTTTTCCACAGGAGCAAATGGATAACAAACACCAGCTCTGGTGGTGCTCACCGAACTAACTTGGAAACAATTCTTCATAGCCATTCCCTCTCTCTCTCTCTCTCTCTGGAGTGATGATATATCTTTTTACAGGTTATGGAGTTTGGAAAGAATCATGAAAAGGAGGTTGTGGCTTTGGTCTCTCGGACGAGAGTTTTACAAGATCTTTATTTTATTTTTTATTTTTATTTTTTCTTTTTAATCCTTTAAATTGCTTATCTCTAACTTTTCAGCGGGGATATGCTCTCAAAATCGTAAGGTGGTAAAGGGTTTGGTTTTTCATGTGGACGACATTTTATGAAGTGAGCTCACAAAGAAAAATCTAAAAGATCCAATTATGAGAAATATTTTTCCATCCTTCCTCATCAGTTGCGACTAACAATCCAATAGGAAGCTGAGGATCATTGTTTGTAATA
>Ga0325405_1007426_pt1 | contig 11036 bp, 6 predicted proteins | sample PopdelMetagenome_21_FD_205663 | JGI IMG/M metagenome (GOLD analysis project Ga0325405, IMG submission 205663) | Populus deltoides microbial communities from Bellville, Georgia, United States - Xylem-Control-R2 | ecosystem: Host-associated > Plants > Phyllosphere > Stem > Wood/Secondary xylem...
TTCATCATCAAACTTTTTATATATTTATGATTTTATCCTTCTAAATAATATTAGCATGATTTTTTGTGTTTAGATTTCTTTGAATTTGCAAGATCTCGCATATATAAGAAGTATCAAGTAACATTTTAATGACAAATTAAAATTGATTTTGTGAAGTAGAATTTTAGATTATAGTTAAAAAAAAATTATACTAACAAGGATCAAATTTAACAAAAAAAAAAGACCTCATTTACAATTGGGCAGAAGTAACTTCATTTTCATCCCTGGAAATTTATGTATTTATTTACTTTATGTATTTTTTTCTTATTTATCTAGGAAATTTATTTTTTTATTCAATATTTATTTTTTCTTGTTTCAGTTCAAGAAGAGCCAAGAGAAAGTTGCTAGAAAATGTTAAAGGAAAGACAAGGTGCTCAGATGAACATATTCTAGTTAGTAAAGAGACTGATCTTGATGTCGATAAGTTTATTTTTTTTTTATGATAGTTCAATAAAGGTTATGTTTCTCTTTAACAAGTTGGAAAAACTAGATTCGAGTTCATAAAATTTTTTTATTCATTTATTTTTTGTTTTTAGAGTAATAATTGGGTGTTTTGGAGTTAAAACTAGATTTAATGTTTCTATGTTGTTTTAAAATTTAAAATCAGTACCCACTCTATTTTAAAAAAACTTATTAGTTTATTTATTGAAAATATTAATTAATATTTTTATTTCTTTCTTTAATTTCATAATGCTTCAAAACAATTATTGTGATTTGTCTGCACATTTTCTCTCTTATATCTAAAATAAATAAGTTGTTCTTCTATGATGCATTTATGTTAAAATGTTTGTTCTTAAAAACCAAAATTAACCTCTAATTAAGATAAAATAAATAAAAACATAAAATAATAATAAAGAATAATAAGAGTAAAATATTTGCATGTGCATCTAACTTTTGTTTTTACTAGGAAATATTAGCTTATCGCTTAAATATTTAATTAGCATTAACAATTCATTTTCCTTTTTATTTTTTACTTTTAATTATTTTATTTCATATTTTAATTAATACTCACTCTTTTACTTTTTAAATTATTCAGTTTAACTATTTCTAAAATAATAATTAACCTTTTAAATTGTTTTTTCTTTAATTTTTATTATACTTCAAAGAGATTATTGTAATTGTATTTAAATGTTTTTCACTTTTATTTTATATAAGTAATTTGTATTTTCATGATATTTATAAAACCAAAAATCATTTTATTTTAGCAACAAAAATTAACCTTTAAGATAAAATAAATAAAAATGTATAACATAAAAAGGTAGCTCAAGTATAATATTTGCATTCACATATATTTTTATTTTCACTACGAAGATTAGCCTTTTATTTTAGTTTTTAATTATTCAACTTACTTGTACTTTGCTTCGGCAAATTTTCACAAAAAAAAAAACAAAATACACAAGAGCAACGTTTTTCAGCATAAAAAAATTAAACAGTTACCTTAAAATTGGATGCTTGAATTTAATAAAATAAATCCATGATTATATGATTCAATAAATGTTAAAAAAAAGTTATTAACAATAAAAAAAATTAAATCAAGAAGTTAAAAAATAAATGCAAATTAAGATATCGCATCTCCTTTCACGGTGAGCCATTCAAATATTTTACTGACTTAAAGAAAACTAACAATTTAAATTCAATATAAGAAAAATAATTTGTTGATATAATCCCTCATTTACTCATTAAGCAGTTTTTGTTTTATCAAAATATCATACATTTTTTTTGTTTTGTGTTCTTTATTAATAAAAACAAGAAAATAAATTAGAACAGATATCAAAAGAGATTTAGAAAAACAATTAGAACAAATATCAAAAGAAATTTCTTATTTAACAAAAAAGGGAAATAATGATAAAAAAAATCTTTCTAGTCTAAACCCCTTTATTTTATTAACACACATTCTTTTTCCCAACATTTGTTTTACTAGAATATTTGTTTTTGGACAATATTTCCTACCAATCATAAAAGCAAGTTCAAATAAAAAAAAGTATATGTTTTAATAATTTTAACACAATTATATTTAAAAACAGCTCGTTCCTTGGCACTAAGATATTTTGGTTGTGTTATCATATTAAGCTCATCTCAGCAGGCCAACCTGCATCGGGTCTCAAACTAAATCAGGTTGAAGCTAATATGATGTGTCTTCATTAATATAGGCCCAAGCGCGTTATGAACAACCCCTGTTAAAACTTATTTAACTTAAAAAATTTCAAGATCATGTCAATTTGATTTTTTTTTAATATTGAGATCACAATATTTTGGATCCATCAAGGTTAACCTGAGTTGATCCACCAAACTTGTGACCCGGGTCATGAATTCAGTTGAGTTTAATAAAAATGTCAAATAATTTTTTTTAAAATTTTAAAATTGCATCTTTAATTTTTTTTCCTTTGAAATGAATCTTTTTTTGGCTTTTTTTTAATCAATTTTATCCTTCAATATATGTTGTCATCTCAATATTAAAAAAAATATTATCTTGAAATTGTTTTAAAACCAAACCATATTTTTTACTAATCATTCAGGTTGCACTCTCATACAATTTAATCTGAAATCTGAGATAAGAAGGGAGTCGAGTCGAGAGTTTTTAGAACTGACCAGCTGGGTCGAGTTTAAGAACAATGCCGAAAAGTTCCCTATCACTTATATATTTATTTTTAGGTTCAAATTTCTTTTGATCTAACTCGCAATGTAGCGAGAGCTATGAAACTCATTAGTATTACAAAGAAATGGTATAATTTTATTTTTTTAATAAAATAATATTTAAAATATATTTTAATTAATTTACTGCAATGAATTTTAATTAATCTAATAACACCTACTCAGGCCTTTGCCTAACCTTATTTCAAATTAAACTTGGTTGGAGAGGATTCAATATAACTCGTTTACCTGTAAATTCAAATACAACTCGAATAAATCATGGTTTGATTTTAGAAAAATACAAAACCAATTCTTAGATGGTATATAACTTTTGAATTAAAACAAGTTAACCTGTGAAAACAAGAGCATTGGCATTACTAAAATATCTTCAAATTATTGCTCTTAATTAGCTGTAAGAATATCATCAAAATTCCAGCTCGTGACAAATAAATAACGTTTTAATTGATATATCATGTCAAGCACTTGTTGCATATGTAGGGAAAAATCACTCAATCACATCATCTATTACAACTAGTCAACTTGTCCGCATTTACTGTAGATTGGAATAAAAATTATTTTTAACGAAGAAGAAGAAGGTATGAGCAATATTAATGCCTTTTTTAGCTTAAATAATTATTTTTTAAGAAAAGAAATAATTGTCAAGTATAATCTTCTTTTTCTAAGTAATCTATTTTTCTCAATTTGTTTTTAGCAATGTACTTTATTTAATAAAAATTGAAGGCGATTAATAGAATAATATCAATAACAAACTTTGGACGATATAAAATAAAGATATAAAATGTATTTTTTTAATTAAAACATCTTTATCTTATTGATTTATTTTTTAGTAATTTGTTTATTACAATGTTTATTTTTTGAAGCAAAAATATTTTAGAGTCATAGAAGTAAATTTTAATAAAAGAAATAATTTTTTCATTATTATGCTGCATATGTATTAAAAACTAAATGAATAACACTGATGTTTTTAATCTATTTTTTTTAATGTAGTCATGCAATGATAATAAAAATATGCAAAGATTTGTTACCTTTTAATTCAAAGAAATAAGAGATGGAAAGCTTGAAATCACCACACAAATGCTCCTGCGGTATTTATGGATTTAATGAATATGGTCTTCCGGCCCTATTTATATAGGTCAATTGTGGTGTTCATTGATGATATCTTGATGTATTCCAGTTCATATATAGAACATGAAAAACATTTGAGAGAGGTACTACAGACTTTGAGAGAGCATTGACTATATGCCAAGTTGAATAAATGTGAATTCTAGTTAAAAGAGGTGACTTTCTTGGGACATGCTATCTTAGCCGAAGGAATTTTGGTGGATCCAAGGAAAGTGGAAGCTGTGTTAAAATGGGAGAGGCCTACAAATGTGACAGAGATACGTAGTTTTCTCGGGCTAGCAGGATATTATCAGAGGTTTATCGAGGGGTTCTCTACAATAGTGGCTCCAATGACCTGTTTGACCCGGAAAAAAATGAAGTGGGAATGGACATCAGAATGTGAAAGTAGTTTTCAAGAGCTAAAAAGAAGACTCACCACTGCTCCAATGTTAACTTTACCCTTAGGAATGGAAGGGTTTGTCATATATAGTGATGCATCCAAGAAAGGTTTGGGATGCGTGTTGATGCAACACGGGAGGGTAATTGTTTATGCCTCAAGACAGTTGAAAACCCATGAAACAAATTATCCAACCCATGACTTAGAATTGGCTACAGTAATTTTTGCCTTACTGGTTTGGAGACATTATTTGTACGGGTCATATGTACAAATTTTTACTGATCACAAAAGTTTACTGTACTTGATGACTCAAAAAAAGTTAAATATACGACAGAGACGATGGGTGGAGCTAATTAAAGATTATGACTGTGTAATAGATTATCACCCAGGAAGAGTTAATGTGGTGGTAGATGCTCTTAGTTGTAAAAGTAAGTTATTAGTTATAGAACCGAATGATTGTGATGAAAAAAAAAACTAATAGAATTAAGAAAAATTGATGTCAAGGTGGAGGTTGGACCTGAAGGTTCCTTATTGGCTCAATTGAGGGTAAAATCGACATTTTGAAAGAAAGTGTAGGAGGCGCAACAAAAGGATATAGAAGTTGATAAAGTAAAGGAGAAGATTAAACTGGGTATTAAGACTCCTTTCCGAGTGTTGGATGATGGGATGGTATTAATGGGAAAACAGATGTATTTACCGGGAGACCAAGTTTTGAAAGGGGAATTATTGAAAGAGGCACATGAAACAAGACTCAATATACACTCCAGGAGTACAAATATGTACAATGACCTAAAGGAATTCTACTGGTGGCCAAATATGAAGAAATAGATAACAGATTTTGTAGCCAGCTGTCCTGTATGCTAGCAAGTGAAAGTGGAACATCAGAAGCCGGCAGGGCCTTTACAATCGTTGTTAATACCACAGTGGAAATGGGAAGACATTACAATGGACTTTGTATCTGGGTTACCTAGAGGGAAGAAGGGTAATGACGCTATCTGGGTGATAGTAGACCGACTGACCAAGTCTGCTCTTTTCTTACCAATGAAGATGACCAACCCAGTTGATAAATTGGCTAGATTATATGTCAATGAAGTAGTGAAATTATATAGGGTGCCTTTGTCAATAGTATCGGACCGAGATCCTCGATTTACTTCTCGGTTATGGCCTCACATACAGCATGCATTCGGGTCGAAACTGAATATGAGTACAACGTTTCATCCTCAGACTGACGGATAATCTGAAAGGACAATTCAGACCCTGGAAGATTTATTGAGGGCATGTGCTATGGAGTTTGGTGGAAATTAGGAGGATTACTTACCTCTCATGGAGTTCACATATAATAAGGATGGCTCTATATGAAGCCTTGTATGACAGAAAATGTCAAACTTCAGTATGTTGGGAAGAAGTAAGGGATCAAAATTTAATGGGGCCCGAGTTTGTTTAGGATACATCATAAAAGATTAGAATTATAAGGGATCAGATGAAAGCAGCTCAAGACAAACAAAAAAGTTATACCAATAGACGAAAGAGACCTCTTGAGTTTAATATGGGGGATAAGGTGTACTTGAAGGTTGCTCCTTGGAAACAATTGCTAAGATTTGGTATGAAAGGGAAGTTAACGTCAAGATACATCAGGCCCTATGAAATCGTGAAAAGAATAAGCCCGATAGCTTATCAACTAGCCTAGCCCCAACATCTGGTCAAAATACATGATGTGTTTCATGTATCATTGCTAAGAAAAGCTGAAATAGATCCAACCCGGGTGCTACCACAAATTCCAATAGAAGTTAATGAAGGATTGACTATGGAAGTCAAACCAGTGAGAATTCTTGATCAAATAAAAAAAGTGCTCAGAAATAATAAGATTTCCCTGGTCAAGGTGCTGTGGAGGGGTTCACAAATGGAAGAAGAATTCTGGGAGCGGGAAGAAGAAATGAGGAGCAAATACCCAGGATTGTTCTTAAAATCTGGTAAGAATTTAATTTTGGGGACAAAATTTTATTTTTAGAAGGGAAGAAATGTAACTCCCGGGTAAATTCTTGTATTTTGATTTACAAAAAATAAGGGGGGGCAAATATATATATACAGAAGTGGGACAATGATTAAATTGAATAAGTCAAACTTTTAGGCCAACTGGTTTTAAAATAAAACAAGGAAGGACTTAAATGAAAAAGGGAGGAAAACTTGAAAATATATAAACAAGTGGGGAGTGGAATATAAGGAGCATATGGCCGGCCATGTTAGGGCTTTAGAGGGAAAGAATTGAGTGAAATATATCAAGGTTCATCCAAAATAAATTCACAAAAAAAAGGAGATAGAACTAGTGATTAAAGTTTATTAGGAAGGGTTTGAATAAGAAAATCTCAAAAGGGAAACAAATGATTTTTATTAAAGAGGGGAGGCGTTGAGAAGAAAATAAAGGGGGAAGGAGGAAAGAAATTTGTGTGGTGATTTCAAGCTTTCCATCTCTTATTTCTTTGAATTAAAAGGTAACAAGTCTTTTCCTCTCAACTAAATTTATATATATATATAGTATGTTAATATTTTATTCAATTGTATTAGTGTATAATTATGGTATGAGTTGTTAGGTTGAATGGGTTAATCTATGAAATTATGATGAATTAATGTTTAAATAAATGAAATAATAGTTGATAATGTTTCAATTACTGAAATTGAAGAAAAAATAATTATGTGTTCTTTTGAGAAGAGGTTTCGGCCTAGAGAAAGAAAAATGAATGAAAATGTTGAATCAATAATTAATTTTGTTGAGTGATAATTAAGTGAGTTGTGTGGTAATATTGATGATGAAGGAATTATATTAGTGATGAATTAATAGTGTTGAGTGATAATTAAATAAGTTGTGTGGTAACATTGATGATGAAGGAATTATATTAGTGATGAGTTGATATTGTTGTTGGATAGTTAAATGAGTTATGTGGTAATATTGATGATGAAATTTTATTAGTGATGAGTTAATATTGTCGATTGATAATTAAACGAGTTATGTGGTAATATTGATGATGAAGAAATTATGTTAGTGATGAGTTGATATTGTTGTTGAAAATTAAATGAATTATGTGGTGATGTGTTGATGAAGTAATTAAATTAACAATGAGTTGTTTTGCTGGTTTGATAAGTAAAGTGATTTTGTGGTGATGTTAATGAAATAATTAAATTGATGACAAGTTGATTTTGTTGAAATAGAATTTAATTGGTAATGAAATGAACCTGCAGGATTTAGCGAGGCTACATGAACCACTTAGCAGACAAGTTCAGCTAGCAGGACGCAAACACTAGGTAGGTGTTTAATACCTTGAATATTTTTTTCTTTCTCTAAACTTTAGATATTTAAATTTTCCCTCAATCAATGAAATTTTATGTGGAATGTTGGTAGATTTTTCCATTATAATTTATTCTGAAAATGGAAGACTTGTGAGCCAGTTATCCTGGAATGGAACTAGTGCCCTGCGAATGGGCAGCTGGTGGACCAGTTATCCTAGTATGGAACTGGTGCTGGTAGTCCAGCTGTCCTGGTTTGGAACTGAAGTTCTATGTGTGGACAAGTTTAGATTTTGGATTATTGATTTGTGAATAGTACTTGGAAGATGATAGTAAATGTGGAAATTTTTTATGAGTAACTAATATGTATATTTATATATTAATGCAAATGTAAATGCTCTAATTGACCATGATTATCTTTTAAATCATTATGCAGGTTCATCTCAATACCGCGCCTCCTAGTAGTTTTAGAGTTTACTTCTATTACCAGTAAATCTTTTGGATATGTAAATTGTTGATAATAACATTAGTGTCTCTATATTTGAAGATTATAATGTTGTGTATGTTCGAATTTAAATGGACTAGCTTATTTAACCTGTACTTTGTTGTGTAATATTTTCTAATTATAATGGTTATATATATATATATATATATATAAGCATGTAGTTAATATCATTTGTGTTAAACCATACTTAAAAGATTATATATGATTGAAGGAAGTATATTAAGTCTATAATTTATGGTTTGTGTATCATGGTTAAGATAATTCTTTTTTTATTTTAGCAAAATAATTATTCTTTGAGTTGATATGTTAGAGAAAGTGAAATATTGTTAATTGAGATATGTTGGAGTATAATAAGAACATTGAATTGTGGAAATGGTTGATTAAGGACTAATGTTGATTTTGTCGATAGCTTGAGATAGGCTAAATTAGGGGAAACCCTGCTGAAATTTATGAAAAAAAAAATCAGAATTTTTAAAATATATTGCTGGAAATTTTTGGGTCGTTTATTATAATATCAAGGATTATGAACTTATACATAAAATGTATTCTATATATATATATATATATATATATATATATATATATATATATATATCAGCAGTGTGTTTAAGGTTAAGTGTTTTATTATATAGATCTATTATTAGTGGAAACTGGAAAATGAAACAAAATCCTTGTATTTATAGTCAAACCATTCTCCATGTTACACTGAACCAGTTTTTTTTTTTTTTTAGAAGTTTATGATTTCATTGAACGCCATAACCTGGCGACATGTTAAATTACAGAGTCTACATCATATCAATTTTGCAGGAACTATCAAATGAAGCAAGGTCCATACAAAGAGGACAGGACAACATATATAGCCTAAGAAAGCAACATTAGAATTTACACAAGATAACCATTACAAAAAAATCCAAGGGAAACTTCCAAGAGTTTCCAATTCATCTCTCTAATGAATCTGAAGTGGAGCACCTTTAGCAGCTTGATAGACATAAGCTGAGAGATTGATCAAAACCAAGCAATGAAATCACTGGATCTTCGCACTCCCTGCTTAGCCATACAATCTGCCAGACTATTGCTCTCACGGTACACATGAGAAAAAGTAATTGAGCCAAAAAATCTATTCAATCTCTGAACTGTGGAAAAGAGCTCTCGGTGTATCCATGGCCTGTTATGAGAATTGTGCATGCAGCTGATTACATTGGCAGAATCAGATTCAATAGTAATATGTTTATGATGAAGAAGACAATTTAAGGCTGAGAGCTCAACAGCTTTGACAACAGCTCTCAGTTCAGCTATGTTCGAATCTAGTATCCCTACTAGCAAGGAAAAAATACCAAGGAGATGACCATGGTGGTTTCGCAGGACACCACCTATACCTAAGAGTCCGGGCTTTCTAAGAGAAGAACCATCCACGTTCCACTTGAAGCTGTCAAAGGTTGGAGGAGACCATATCACACCAGTTCTAGTAATCTGAACATTGGACCAACGAATCAGACCTTCTGCCGATCTTAACAGGTCTGAAGGGGAGTAAGGAAAGTCAAGATGAAGTGCTTTCAACCACAAGCATAGCTGAGTGATGATAAGGAAGAAAACTGAATCATAGTTCAGTGAATTTTGTTGAAAGATCAGGTCATTTCAAAGAAGCCAAAGGGACCACGCCACTGAGAAAAACAACATCAACCATGCTTTCTTCTGAAATTTACCATGGACCATGAAAGTCCACTGAGATAATAAGCCTGACAAATTCTTTGGGCAACACCATGATAATCCCCACCACTTAATGATTTTGGACCAGATAATCCAATGCTTATGGCAATGTAAAATTAAATGATCAGCTGACTTTTCCTCAACTAAACAAATAGGACAGTTAGAGTCTGAGCTATCCAAAACACCTCTTCTAACCAGCACACCTCGGGTGTTGAGTCTGTTAATAATAGCCATCCAGCAAAAGATCTCCACTTTAGGGGGGGCTACACCTTTTCAGATCCCAGCAAAAGAGAAGCCATTGTTAGGATAATGAGTGAGACTTAACAGCCCACATAGAGATTTAACGGAGAATCTTCCTGATTTGTTGTCCTTCCATATTAGTCTATCATCTGCCTCGTTGTCTAAGTGCACTGTTGAGAGAACAACATATAGTTGTTCTAACAAGCCAATGTTTCGACCCCTCAAAGGTCTTGTCCAGTAAAAGAACCATGTCCATTCAAAGCCATCCCACATTCCCATCTTGTCAATGCTGGCATCTTTATCATTGGATAAATGGTAAAGAATAGGGAAACGATCTGCAAGACAGTAATTGGCAAGCCAAGTATCATGCCAAAACACTGTTCTCTTGCCATTTACAATAAGAACCATAGATTGATGAGACACAATCTCTTGTAACCTGTTGTCTTTAACGCAATGGTTGATCATACGCGTCCATGTGCTTCAACACATTTAAATAATAAACAAAACACTAAAAAAATATTTATTTAATATTTTTTTTCAAGTCAAATACATTTTTAAAAGACAAAAACAATTCTAAATAAAAAGGAAATAGTAAAATCAGCGGGGAAAGTGAGATTTCAGATATTATTATTGCATTTCATTTACTTAAGAGTACGACTTTTTTTTTTTGAAAGTCTTGATACTTCAAACCATTTCACTTTCATTTCCTTATTTGAGAGGAAGATGATTCTTTTGTAGTTTTGAAACTCGGTTGGAGCTAGAGCTAGAATTGGGCTGAATTAAAGAAAAAATAAAAAAAAAATTTAATATAACCCAACAACCCGATTAAAAACTCGGTTGCAACCACTTGATTTTTGTTTGTTTTTTTTTTTTTTTATCAAAACTGACGTTCCTTCTGGAATTTTTTCTGACGCGACTTTGCGGGGAGTTTCTGTTTGCTTCTGCCGCGCCTTTGCTGCTCTATATATAGTAGTCATTTCTTAATCTACTAACTTGGTTCTCATCAAATTAATGAACAGGGCACCACCTCTTCGTCTTTTTTATTATGAACTAAACCCATGTCTTCTAAACTAGAACTCGTCATCACGAGTTCTTGATTGGATCTTTCAAAGCTTG
>Ga0325405_1007428_pt1 | contig 11033 bp, 9 predicted proteins | sample PopdelMetagenome_21_FD_205663 | JGI IMG/M metagenome (GOLD analysis project Ga0325405, IMG submission 205663) | Populus deltoides microbial communities from Bellville, Georgia, United States - Xylem-Control-R2 | ecosystem: Host-associated > Plants > Phyllosphere > Stem > Wood/Secondary xylem...
AAATGCACATTCATCATAAGTTCTTAAAAGTAAGTTCAGCATACATCTCAAAAATAACAAAAATGGTACCTTAAGCTGCAATTGATACTCATTAGTCGCTGAAAGACCCCGATTAACAATGAACTGTATTCTGAGTTTCAATTATCTCACCACATGTCAGTTTCAATCAAATGAGCTGAGAAACTTCGTTGTTTTGAAGGCCAAGCAACAATCACTCGTCTTGTTCAAAGTCCATGAGGAAATCAGTTAAGTTCTCAGAATCATCAATTGCCTCTTCAAGACTCAACGGACCCTCTTTTTTAGGTTTATCCTGCAGGTTCAAGGAAATCAAGGACAAGATTCTTGTCAGGGGCTTGAAAAGTGTAGGAGCTGGTATGTACATGTAAGATAATAGAGGTGCACAACTTCTCCATTCCGAAAATCCTGACAAAGGAAAAATCCTCGCTTCTAATATAGTGGAATTCTAGGATTTCAAAGAATACAAGTACTTAAAACATGTCTTTACTAAAATGAAGGAATTAAAAAATCTATCTATATTCTTGCAAATTTTGTCAAGGTTATGCCTTTTTTCCACTTCAAATGAAATAGGCAATGGTACGAAAATATTTCCATTTTAAACAATCTAGAGTAGACAACACACGAATGCTTCAGAAGCAGCAGGAGATGTGTATCATAGCAACAGCCTTGGTGCTGCAGCACTGTGTGTTTGCATGCATGTGCCTGTATCAGATGAGGCAAGGCATTAGACATAATTTAGAAAGATGCACCATCACCTTTGATTTTTGAGCCTGGGGAGTAGTTTTATAAACACTCCAATTTCGAGTAATTTTTTCGTCTTCTTCCTCCTCTTCCTCTTCTTCTCCATCAACCTCACTATCCTCTCCCTCGCCCTATTGCAGGCGTGAACAGAAAGATGTCATTACATATGAAAGTACGTTTAATTAAAATGTACAGCATGATAAATTTGTGGTATATGTGGATGTATGAAACAGATGATGGTAAAAATTGCAGGGGACACGAAACTCACATCATTTTCACCAATGTCAACAGCTCGTGCCATAGCTTCATCAATGTCTGTCATCTGCTTTTTTTAACAAGAATTAAATGATGATGAGTAAATATTAAAAGCAGCCAAAATCAAGTACTCTTTCCTTGGGAAGAATTAGATGCAGTTATCCAAAAGAATACTGAAACTTATTTTGAGTGAACACGTAAACAATAGTAAACTTGTAATTTCAGTATTTTCCACCGAACATGAATATTTTTCTAGCTACATGTAGAAAATATATATATCTACTAATTAGGAAAACTGGAGTTTCCAATTTATGTTTTTCCTATTTTAAATAGGAAAATAGGGTTATTAGCAGTCAAAGTCTGATTGTGACTGCCAATATTTCATACATATAAATATGAATATAACCTATGCTTGAAATATTTCAGAATATCAATAGAATGAATAGTTTATTTCCTGCATTTGACTGATATAAACATAGAAGGTGTGAATATTTCTCTGTTGGAAGTAATTCTTTGACTTAACTGGAGTGATGATAGTAGCTCTTTCTAATTGTTGATTGCTTTTATATTTTTCAGATCAGAAATTCAATTACTGGATCCCAAAACAACCTGACCTCTAACACAAATCTAATCACTTAGTATTCTGTAATGCATCAAATTGTATAAGAGCTTAGAAATATTATAGGAACATAGTAACTGATTTATAAGTAGGGCTTGTGAGAGATGGTAAGGTGAGTTGATGTTCTAGCAACTCGTGGAAAAAACATTCTGTTTCCAAATGGAAAACCAATCACCAAAAGAGTCAAAAGAGCAGACTTCAACCCTAAAACAGTCAGCCAAAAAGAATCAAGAGGTTGCACATTCTATAGATTAGCCAAACTCAGGTTGAAAAGCTAAACGAGCAAGTGAAGTTGTTGATACAACACACATGGCAGTTTGCACTGCATGCTGAAAAATGAGAACATAGAGCTGAAAACAAAAGGCAGAAAAAGGAAAAGTCAAAATAGAGGCCTCAACAAGAAGCAAATTACCAAGTTCTGCTTGCAGAAAATTAAAGCAGCTAGCATATAAGCTATACAATGAGAACTGTGAAATGAAGTTCCTAAAGAGCTAGCAAAAAACCTAGAGCAAAAACCAAAAAGGCAAAACTAGTGTGATGTTTTATAGCACCACAACCAAAATTATAACTGCAAGTATTGCTCCATGGTCCAGACTTATCTAAATTTTCTTTGAGATTGATTCCTAGCAACAAAGAGGAGAAAGCACTATCAAGTTTAAACTTCAGTTCAATGATCAAACCATAATTCAAGTTTAAGGAGTCTATTCTACTTCAACACTCCAAGACTTGAGCTCAAGTTTTGATTTTTCACATGGATTAGGGTGTATGCATACAAGATCTCTCATGTCCTGATCACAGGTGTTTACTTTCCTCTCCCTATATTTGACTTTCTGATATATGGAGCTCCAACAAGAACACAAGTATAACATGAAAGAATACTCTTAAACTAGGCATTACAGGATAAGAATATTTTGCAAATGAGTCAGTCAAATATTTGAGCTATGGCTTGTACTCGTCCATGAGTATTTTGTATCATTTATTCAGTAATATAAAACACACCCTTTATCTATATTAACTTTTCAGGTAGTAGCATGCACTAGCAGTCGAGTTCCATCTGCGTAAAAGAAGTTTGCCATATGCTTGAGTTGGTATCCCAAAAGCTCATTCCTCGTGTATGCTTATTTGTAACCATTTGATTTATATATTTTCATTTAGGCTTGCAAATCGGTTTAACTAGAGCTCCATGCCTGTGTCAAGTTCTGAGTTTGTTTTGAATATTCTGTAATGACCACTTATTAAAGTTAGTATGTAAAGTTGATACTGAACAATAAGTTTTACACTATTATTGGTATACATTTTGTTAGGTTGGAGGCTTGCGTGGACAAGGTGGACCTTGGGATCATCCTATTTGCATTCCAGTCAAATGCTCGCTTATCAGGCCATGACAAGTACCACTACTAACACTAAATGGTTCATCCATCTATCTATGTCTAAAAAAATCTAAGGGCAACTACAGTGGAAAATAACAGGACACACATGAAAGATGTGATGGCTGAAACCAAAACAAACAGAAAGACAAATCAAATTAAAAAAAAAAAAGCCTATAAAGAAAAAGAAAAAGAAAAAGAAAACAATCTCAGAGATAAGTGTTTGTCCCAACAAACTAAGTTATAATATAGAATAACATTATCCCATATAAGGTTTAACAAAGAATGGAAAGTTCAAAAATCTATTGAGTTATCATTGTTCAGAGTAAACTGTCAATCAAAACTAGACCAAATTGTATTAGGGCAGTTCAGTTAGGTCTACTCCTTAAGAGAGATGGTTTTGTTTGCAAGCCAAATTATATATTTTAATTATGATCTGATTTGATTCTTTAAAAGAAAATGAAGAAAAGAAAGTAACTGTAAACCATGCAATCCTTATTTAGACAAACATTAATTTATTATACAAATTTGTAAACAAAAATACAAAACTGTATAATAAACTTGATGCAGTATAGGAACAAGAAACTTAACTTGTTTGTTTGTAATTTTATATGTTTAAGATTTTATTATTATGCAGGTAGAATTTTACGATTTTGTTTTGATTATTATTATTAAAAAATAATATTTTATGAGGATTCTTATTTCCTATTTAGTTTAGGATAGTAGGGTTTTTTAGTGTCTATATAAACACCATTTTTTTTTTTAACAGAAGAGGGAGATAACATTGATGATTAATTAAAATTTCAGAGCTATGTTTCTTCTGTATATTTGAACCCCTACAGGGTTTTCTTGCAATCCTTCAGCCCACTTCTATACAGATCTACCCTCTTCTATATGGTTTCTTTCTTCTCTCTATTTTTCCCTCTCCTGTAGGGAATTCTACTTCTTCCTACTCTCTCTACTATCATGTCCGACATCAACCTTTCTAAACATTTTATACGTATTTTCTCTTTTCTTTAAAAAGCTCCTGATCATGCACAATCTATTCTATCTTAAAACTATGACCTCATTAGTTGTGATTTGATTTTGAACTCAATATGTTGATCTAAATAAACTCCTGTTTTAAATTTGTTAAAGTTCAATAAAAGTTCTTGTTTTTAGTAGTCTCTTCAGGAATCTACAAGGGTTACAATAGAAGCTTCTGATTGGCCTCAATAAGTTGATATTAGAAGCTGAGTGTTTTTATGTTGACACCTTGCTTTTTATGTGCAGCAGTGCAAGCTGCTTGTGGTGAAAATAGTTTACTTGTCTACAATCTACCCACATTTTCAATACGGATTTGATTTCAGGGTTTTAAATTATGGTTTGGTTGTAGCTATCACTGTCATGAATCAATTAGAAACACTGAGCAAATTTTTGGTAATGCCTTTTTTTCCTAATAATTTTACAATATAAACACAACAATCATACAAACAGCATGTCATAGCTAAAGTAGAAATTATCATTAACTTCATGTTAAAAATTGAGAAAAATAACATTATCTTCATTTTGAGAAGTGTGTGTTCTAATTCAAGAGGGCTCTTATTTTTTCTTTGAAAATAATGTTAATTTGTTCAATGAACCAAATAGAAACACTGCACAAAATGTTTATTTTCAAAAATAATGCTAGTTTGACAATTAAAAAAAAAAGTTTGTTTTTTTATTTTGAGCAAGTTCTTATAAATCAAAAGAACAAAACACGATAGGAAAAAAAATTAAATAAGGCCCTTCCTTCTCAAATATATAAATATATGAAAACCCTGCAAGCATTTTAATTTCCATGACTTTAGTTTTTATTTGTTTGGATAGAAATTAAAGACTGAGAAGACAGAAAGTTCATAGTAAATTTGGGGGGTGAGAAAAAGATCATGTGATATTATTACAAATATTGCATCATTCAGCAATGAAGCATGGAAAAGAATATTTAATGATGGAAAAAGGAAAATGATTGGCAGAAAAGATAATATAGCAAGTCCAGCTCTCTGTTAATTACCTCAAGTTGTTCCGTCTTCTCTTTTGCCAGAATTGTTTCAAGCTCCTTCCTAGATATGATTTTTCCATGCTGATCAAGGTTAGGAAAACAAAGTCAGCATTTGACAAACTGCCGTAATAATCACAGGTATCACCTAAAACACAGAATAATTCCACTTGCTTTGTGGAAATTAAATTTTAAATACATCAAAAAGAAATATTAAACATCTTGGGCAAACTTGAGAATAAAAAGCCAAGATCATCATGAGAGGGACTCCATCCAGTGGGGTTTGAGTTCCTATATGCACAAGGCAACCTTGTTTTGTTCCTCTTGTAGACACCACCTTGATTTAAATTGGAAATCTTGATAGAATTAAAATGAAAGCAAACAACAAAGCCTAATCTAAACTCGTAATTCATATTCCTAAGTGTCTTTCCATTCATTTTTATTGTTGCTTAGCAGGCTTCAAAATATCTCGCGTAGAACCATAAACCTCAAATGATTCGAGGTCAAGTTCATCTGTTAGGTTGGCAAACCCAACTCCAAAACTCAGTGTCATTTATAAACAAGCATTCACGGGTTAAAAAAATTGAGTAAGATGCCCAAATAAGTGATGCAGGAGTAGGAATACAAAAAATTAGATGAGTCTATTAGCTGCAGTCTTCATGAAAGAAAAGGAACAGAGAGACTAAAATTAGAGAGGAACGACAAACAATTTTGATGGTAGCAACTTAATTCAATTATCCATTGGATGGTATCATCCAATCATCTCACAGCTAAACTAACCATAACCTTTGTACTGTGGCCTCTAAAAGTAAAAACTGACTCAACACCACTTATAAACCAATTTTGAGTTCACAAAATACACTAAAGGCATTGAAATCATCGACAAATGCTTGACAACAAACATATTTATAACGTGATTAAATAATTTAATTTGGTTAGAATACTAACTTCTTTCAGGTAATCCAGCATATTGGGTGTTGGTTCATGAAAATCTGGACCCCTGTAATCAATAATTTCATTTGGATCTTGAATGTAGTTGATGGTTGGGTAAACAGGATCTCCACCCCAAACTGCAAAGGCCAATAGAATTATCAACTGCTACAGCGCAGCAAGGAAAGATTGATAGCCTAACAAAGGAGTAATTCACCTTTCTTCCATCAAATTGCTTTATTAACATACAATAAAACCTGATAATTTAGGTAGGAAAAGAAGATAAGAAGCAGCCTTGCTTTATAAGGTCATGATAAATGCAGGAATGCAAAAGTGCTTTTCCAAAAAAAAGAAAACAAAAGGCAGAAATAGTTAATGAACGACTCTGTGGAGTGGACAGTGGGTGTTCCTAGTTCAAGTAATACTATCAATTTAGGTAACAGAACATGCAAAGTATTACGAATAATAGAACAGCACATACATGAATGTGTAGGTCCATTATGCAGCCAATCTGAAGGACATACAAGCTGATTTCAAATAGAAAGAATCCATCAATATTAAGGATGGACATTTCTTCAACCTTTTGCTTAGATAGAAAAATTAAAATTAAAATCAGAAAAGGAAAAGGTCACTTGATGGGAGAAAAAAAAAGTGCTGAATAACCAATTTATAGAAATTTAGTTTTTATTATTGTTTAAGTACCAGCTTCGAATTTTTTTTAATGTTAGTTTTTTTAGTTTTATTTCCTATTTTAGCATTGATTTTTGGGTTTCGCTATGCCTGTATAAGTACAATTTTTTGTGGTTTGAGAAAGACATTTCTTGGATTAAAGTTGAGTAACTTGCATATTCCTTATCCTTGTGGATCTCAAGAATCCTAATTTCCATGTTGATTCGGTTCAAGAAAGCCTCCTGTGGATCTCAAGGATTACTTGCTGGATTTCTAGGTTTTCTATGCATTTCTTTTGCTTTCCTCCCTCACTGTACATCATAGAGAAATGTGCACACACAAACAAACAATTTTCACATCTAGATCAAGAAGATAAATTACTGTGATAAAAATTAAAAGATAGATAAAGCACAAACTTATATCAGCTTTAGATTAGATACTTTGCTTTATTAGATCCTCTCGCATTCGCATTGCCAAAGGATCTCTACGAATACGAACATCAGTCCCCATCATTATGCGAAATTCTCTATCTGTTTGATGGCAAAACATTGCAATTAGTTGAGCATTTTCATCTTCACCGGTCTCTTCAAAATGCTTCTGAATAGCTTCTCGTGAAGTGTCTCTCTTCCATGCTTTCACCCATTCCGAGTAGTATCCCATTGGACCTATCCTTTCCAGTCTCTTTTGTTCAGCTTCAAGTCTACACAAATTGCAAGTGACATAAGCCAACAATTTTTTTTTAAAAAAATACATTTCCCTCAATAAGATACAGAATTACGTAGAGAAATACAAAATGACAGGTTCAAAATAGAGATCAATATTATACCGTTCTTCCTTGTAAAGATGTTTTCTAGCTCTGTAAAGAGAAACCTCCGTTAATGTTGGTTCCTTACCATAAAGCTTCACCTGCCCAGTTTCAGCCATTGCTTTGAGGAAAACCTGCACCACGTTTGAGGCAGTCATTGGAAAAATACTTAATACTTAAAAACAAGGAGTGGGTTTCTGAATTAATACATCACATGGTTTATTATTTCATTGATGCAGGACAGATTTGGGATTTTTGTACTAGGAATGGTTTGTGGTAAGCTAAGTGATGTATAACCACTGACAATCCTGAAGAAAACTGGCTCATTTTATTCAATCAATAATTCAATGATCCTATACTGAATTCATGGGTGCTTATTTATAAGCATCAAACCAAGTAAAATAACAAAACCTAACAAGTCTTTAACTCCCGGAGGAAACTAGAATCCTAATTTAACTACTACATAATAAATATTATTCCTAAATAAGACTAAAAAACTAGAATAATCATACCATATTAAAATTCCTAACTAAACAAATATTGATTCCCATTGTTGTCCTTCATTCCCATCACTCTCCGTAGTTGGAAAAAATTCAACCTTGAGTTCTAAAAGTGTCAAAGTAGCAAAAACTCCATGAACTTGCACGCACTCCATAGCCTGAAGAAAGTTTTTTGTCCATCTTGTGTCTTCACAATCTCAATTTCCTTTGACAAGTTTTCTTCAATGTCATTCATCAACTTGTTCTACAATTACCCATTCTTTTAGTTTTTCCTCTTGCGATGCTACAATATCTAAAGTTATCTCTTGCGTCATAAAACGCCCAATGTCTATTATTAACCTGTCAAGCTTAGCATTGATTTCATCTAGTTTTTTTTCTAAGTTTAGAATAAATGGTTTGTGAAATTTGGACTTCGGTTTCCAATATTTCACCAACTCTAGAGGACTTTGTGTTCCTAGTCAATGGAACTTGATTAGCTGCATGTTGTGATAATCTGAATTTTTGTTTTGGAGGATAGATAGTATCAATAAGGCTCCCGTTATCATAGTACACTCGTAACTTACACATGTATGCGAATCGAATATCCATCTTACAACAATTTTTAATAAGCACGGGTTGCGAATCGAATATCCATCTTACAGCAATTTTTAATAAGCACGGGTACTTTTAAGTGCAAATAAGCTGGAATAGCATGCTTCACATATTGAAATTGAACGAAAGCTAACTCCAGTCCAAATTTACACTCTAAATATCTCCAATCACTAAATATTTCATGGTGTAACACATCCTCATCCTCTTCTATAGGGTCAAACGACATGCGAGAATCTTACAAATAATATAACCAAAGCGCTCGATCTTGAAGAAACCTAAACAAGAAAGACACACTCAGCAGCAATTGAATTTGCTCAATCTGAAGGCTGAGCAAGCAACAACAAGAAAGGCAGTGTGGTTTGAACTGTAATGGATGAGTTGACAATGATGTTGCTTGTCTAAAGTATAATTATGGTGCAAACTGAATGATGTCGCTTGTGTAAAGACTAAGATAACAACTTCCTAAATATGACTAGGCCTTAAAATAATTCTGAAAATTAGTAGAATAACCCTGTTTCACAGGAACATGCTGAAATCACAATTTTTCCATGCTTACAAAATACCTCATGACTATTCACTTTAGACCCCAAACACTAAAATCTACCAGGGACACATTTTTTTTACCAAAAAGACTTTTTACTTATTGAGGAACCAAAGAGGAGAGTGTTTCTCTAAGTATAGTATGCCCTACTCCACCATTTAAGCTCATGCAACACAATTAAACATGCAGAACAGAGTTCCAAGACCCATGAACGAACAGGGGCCAGAAAGGCTAGCTAAAAAAACCAATGTCACTGAATATTTTTTGATATGCTACTTAAAGACTTCTCACATTTTAGTCAAATAATATCGAATTGCATGCTTCAAAACACTAATACTTTCTGGCATCAACACCATTTTTACATTAAAATGAATAGAAGGGTGGAGGACAACATGTCAAGTTTGTCCAGACCCATTGGGAACAAAGGTACAGCAACTGCTTTGTTAGCATAACAAGATGCAATCATCATAAAAAAAAAAGTTCAGTTAAAGTCACTCGTGACTTTTTCTATAATTGGCATACTAACCGTTTCAACATCAGGCTTCCTCCTTTGCCATCTGGACCATTGTTCATTCTCTGGCTTTCGCCAGTTCCACCATAATTCTTCCTGTGGAAGAATTCCCTCGATTGGCTTCTTCACTTTTGGATCAATAAAGGGATGGGGACGCCCCAGTTTCTTGTCTAACTCATATCCGGTTTCTTCTTCCTCAGGTTCTGTATCATATATTACATAGTCAGATGAGTCATCTTTAGGTTCCTCTTTCATTTCCTCATAACTTTCAAGTGCCTCTGAATCAATGAATTCTATGCTTGCTTCAGAAGATTCAGGAGCAGCCACTGAAGCTTTATACTTTTTCCTCCTGCTTCCAGGCTTTTTGCCATATGATGGAGATCCTGCAGAAAACCCTGTTGGTTCAGGAGCCCTGGCAGCCCTAACTCGATCAGCAGTGCCTTCTGGCCAGTACTCCTGGTCCGGAATACTAGCACGAGCACCAGATGCCGGTTCAAGCTGCCCAGATGTTGAGTCCATATAGCTATGGTAGGGAGGAAGCTCAACATATACATGCTCAACGTTCTCATCCTTCTTCTCACACTTTATACAAGGCAGTGACGGAGCCTTACGAACTTCCAAAGTTCCAGCTGGAAAAGAGCCTATAAATGGCGTCTGCATGGCAATTGTTAATCGAAATTATTCCATGTACCATCAGTAAATGGCAGATGAGATTGAATGAAGCATCTCTAAACTATGAAGATTTGGACTCTAACATTAGACAAATCCTCCTAAACATATTACAGTTAGTCTATTCATCGAATAAAGACTAGCGCTATTTGCATTATATTTGCTACAACTCTCAGGTGTAGGCATTTCCTTGGAAAACTCGCTCATCGCTTCAATATTTGCTACAAGATTAGCAAACTTGGACTCTTCGCTGAACTTTGAAGCAAAAAGGTATCCAGCAGCAACAGCACATTTATTATTGGCCCTTCTTTAAATCAGAAATAAAGAAGGTTCCTGCGCTTTCAGGAGACCAATTTTCAAGCTTGAGACGACAGCCCACGTCATCAACATTCCTTCTATTGTTAATCAAACCCAGAAACTCAAAATGTAGAGTTCAAACAGTTAACAATACATTTGCATTAACAAACAAAAGAAAAGAAAGAAAAGCTAAACCTGGAAAAAATGATTGAAACGTGGCTTCCCATTAACAAAGCTATCAGCAGAAATACTGCCCCTTAATCCTCTATCTGCTGCTATACGCAAGAACCCAAGAAAACAAAAAATTATTCTCAAAGTTCTACATATATTGAAGAACACAATATGTTTGACTGAATTTGAATAATAATGAAGCAGAAACCCACCATGATAAAGCCAAATTGATGATAGAGAAGCCATCACCGTGACTGTGAGTGTGACTGTTCCTTCTCTAGTAGGTAGCACATAAATGAAATAAATTATATCAGTTGATAAAGTTCAACGGA
>Ga0325405_1007431_pt1 | contig 11030 bp, 7 predicted proteins | sample PopdelMetagenome_21_FD_205663 | JGI IMG/M metagenome (GOLD analysis project Ga0325405, IMG submission 205663) | Populus deltoides microbial communities from Bellville, Georgia, United States - Xylem-Control-R2 | ecosystem: Host-associated > Plants > Phyllosphere > Stem > Wood/Secondary xylem...
AAAAGCTCTTGAGTATGGCACTAACAGGTATTGATATCACTAACAGGTAAACACTTCCCATTACTACGAAGTCATATAATATAAAGCTTGTTGATTGGGATGCGAGAGGCCATCAAATTAAAAGTAAGGCATTTAGAGGTATATGGAGATTAAACGTTGGTAATTATTAAATAAAAGGAGAATAGGTGGCTCCATATTTAAAGCTTATCCCATACCAATAATACATAACGTGATTGATAAAAAAAAAAAAAAAATTAAGATTGTTGATTTCAGCCACTTGCCTCAAGGTGAGAACCAAATGGTGGATGCATTGTCGATAATTGTAGTAATGTTTAAAATTGATGAAGGAATGGAGATCCAACCAATTAAAATAGAAATATAGGACACTCTAGCCCATTGTCTGAACATAAAAAAGGAATCTAATGGAAAACCATGGTTTATATATATATCTTGGAGTATATAAAATATCAAGAATATTTTGAAATGGCAACTAAGAATGACAAGAAGACCATTAAATGTTTGTCCATAAACTTCTTTTTAAATGGAGAGGTTCTTTATAAAAGAGGATAATATATGGTTTAAGAGGTTTGTAAGATTGATATAAACTCTTAATAAAGCTAAATTCAGACTTATGATTGAATTTGACACGATAATAACTTATACTAAGGTACCATCACTATAAATAACTAACCCTCGCTTAATGCTTATAATTGAGATGCAAACGAGAAGTATATAAGACTTTATTAAGCTTGGTTAATTATTTAATAAGTCAGAATAAAAAAGCAAGAGTAAGAGCAAGGTTTTAAAATAAAAGTAGTTCCCCCAAATTTCCTAACAATGGTAGGACAATTTTTATTTCTCTAATTTAATCCTTAACCTTATAATATACATCACAATTAACACAAATTAATTCTTTTTGACAATTCACTTAAACCCTAAAATCCTTAATTTATGAATTTTCAATCTCCGAAAAAAGAGTGGCTTTAGTAGAAAATGAATACTTTACCTATGCTAATTAACCCATAGGCCTTTTGTCAAAATTTCAAGAATTTTTCTCATTTTCTTCTAATTTCAAGCGCTCTCTCTCCACCCAAATTCCCCATATCTCTATCTCTCTAAGTTTTTCTCTACTTTGATTTTGTTTTCTTTAATATAAACCTTATCTCCCCATATCTTTACCTAAATCCTTATCCAATGCCATATAATTTGAGAGGAAAGGAGAAAATGAAGAAAAATAAAAAGGGGAGGAAAATTTCTTTTATTTACAGCAATGTCAATCATTAATTGTCTCATATATTATTTATGACAAATCTTGACCATCTATACTTTTGGCATACCAATTTAATTTTTTTTTTGTTTTTTCCAAGTTTTATGTTGACATACTAGGAATTTTCACTCATATTTATAAAAGTTTTTCTCTTAATTTAGTATTTCTCGATTAGGATTTATGCTACTTAACACACGGTTTACATGTTTTTTCTTTTTTGTTTTTTCAGGAATATCATCTACTTAGAGATGAATCAAATTAAGATTTCCATATAAAATCTATATGAAAAAAAAAACCAAAACACATGAAGTGAAAATCATGGATTTCAAATTATAGCAAGAAAAAGAAATGCAAATTTGGCTTGTTGATTTATCCAAAAATATATGGAGAATTACATTGAGCCAACATCAAACTCTAGAAATAGGAGTATTGTTAGTTTAGTGTTAGAACTGATATGTGTTACTTACAACATGAAAACATATGGAAACCTACAAGAAAGGAGAAAAAAGACTTTTTAAAATATACTCAAGATAAAAAACCTAAACAAAGACTTTTAAGTCCAAATCGAAATTCCACACAAAATAAAAGGCAATTCAAATATGTAACATGCATAAATTAGAACATATGAATGCAAGTAAAGCATGCTTAGAGTATGTTTGTTTACCCCGGAAAGTGGTTTCTAGGAAACCACTTTTCAAACTTTCCTGTGTTTGTTTGTCATTGGAAAAGTTGGTCAACGAAAAACACTTTTCGATCAACGGAAAACACTTTTCAGTCAAAGAAAAATTTGACTTGGTTTCCAGAAAAGTGTTTTCCTTTTATTTTGGACGGAAAACACTTTCCGGAAGTTGTGAAAAATTTAGAAATATTATATTATTTGCTGATTATATCAAATTTTATCCTCAAACTTTTGATTGCTATATATATATTTTGTTTTGAATATTTGTTTTTCAATTTCATCTCTTAGAATTTAATTTTTATATTAACTTTGATCCTCATTTTTATAATTGTTATTTGCTTTTTCATTATTAATTTTTAATTGAAATTTTTTATCTATCAAATTTGGTCCTCATTCTTTTAATTGTTACTTATTTTATTTGAAATAATTTATAAAATGTTAATTATTATTATTATTTTAATTTCTTCATCTTTCAATTATTTAGATTTGATCTCTATTATTTATTTTATTTGAGACAATTTATGAAATTATATGTATTTTTTAATTTCATTCTCATTCAACTTTTTAATTTGTAAGATTTGTTCCTCATTATTTTAATAAACTTGAAAAAATAAAACATTAATACGTTATTTTCCAACTCATTTTCCATGACATAACCAAACCACTAAAATGCGTTTTCATTACACTACCAAATATCGGAAAATAATTCACTTTCTCAGAATTTATTTTCCCGGAATTCACTTTTCAAAAAAAAAAAACTGCTTTCCATCAAACAAACGGGGCCTTAATTTTGATAAATAAAAGGAAGAAGAATAAGCTGAATTGTAGATAAATAAAAATGAACAGAATATATTGAATCATGATAAATACAAATGTTCTTAAAGATGACTATATTGATAATCAAAACAAGGAAAACAAGTAAAATTCAGAACAGAGTCTGGACATGACAATAAGAATTTTTTTAAGAAAAAAACAAGGAATTGAAAAAAAAAATAACAAAAAGGAAAAAACTAGAAATTAAAATTTTCTATTTTGAATCCAAAGCCAGTCAATTTTCCAATAAAATAAAATAAAATAAAATAAAATATCCAATAAAAAAAATTAGGATTAGCTTTGAAAACTGAAGTGAAAAGTAAAAGTGTAACTTCATGATAAAATAAAAATCAATTACATTTGATTGCTAACTTGGAAAAATACATACCTGCTATAGCTTTCAGGAGGTAGTGTGTGGGACACAGCTGATGGGGCGGGGGTATTAGGCCTCCACTAGCTGGACCAAACGCAAGAAAGTCTCTTATTCTCTTTTCCAGCCATCGTGCAAGTCATTGTCAGCTATAAGTGGATATTAGAGAAAAAGACCTTTTTTTTTGCCTTTCTCCTTGGTACTGAGTGTTTTTTTTTTTCCCCCTTGCTTGTCATTGCCTTTTATTGGTGCTAATTTCCTTGCCAGAATCTAGTGAAGGAAAGAACTTCATTGCTGTTGATGGCAGAGAACGTCGTCGTCGTTGTTGGTTGCTCCTTTTTTTCTTGGATGGTTGGAGCTCTAATTATGGTAGAGAGAGTTAGATCAACAATTATGGATACTGTGGCTACATTTGTATGATGTACGAGTTTATGGTCAAGTAAATAAGGCTTGATTTATAGTGGTGAGGTGTGCTTTTTCTTTATGGTATGAGTGCTTGTATTCAATGTTGTCAAAATCACGATTTGACTCGTAAAATCATATGATTTTACGAGTCAACTCATATATAACGTACAAAATCAGGTTAAAAACTCGAAAACGGTCAAACTCGGTAAAAACGGACCGAGTTAACGAGTTTGATAAAGAGTGAAAAAATTAATTAACTGTCTCTGTCTCCCCTCCCCGTCACACCGACACTCTCCCCTTTCCCCTTTCTCAAATCTCAAGGGTTCTTCAAGCGTGCTCTATTGCTTTCCTTCCATAACTCACTCAAGGCTGGCTTTGATGGTTTTTTGGGCGAGGTTAGGGACTTCATCAACACTTTAGTAAATAAGGGAGGAAATATTGTGCAAAGCTCACTAGACACAATTACTTCTTCAATAACATTGATTAAGGAAGGTGCTTCAGAAGCAATAGATGGTCATCCAATACTGAGACCATTTCTTAGAACAACGTGGAGTTTTCTAAGAATTTTAAGATGAGCAAGTCACCCGATATTGAGACCGTTTCTTAGAAAAGCATGAAGTTTTTTAAGAATTTTAAGATGGGCAAGTCACCCAATATTGAGACCATTTTTTTAGAAAAAGCGTGGAGTTTTTCTAAAAAATCTTAAGATGGGCAGGTTACCCGATATTGAGACCATTTCTTAGAAAAATATGGAGTTTTCTAAGAATTTTAAGATGGGCAGGTCACCCGATATTGAGATTATTTTTTAAAAAAGCATGAAGTTTTCTAAGAATTTTAAGATGGGCAAGTCACCTAATATTGAGGAAAAAACGAGGAGTTTTTCTAAAAAATCTTAAGATGGACAAGTCACCCGATATTGAGATTATTTTTTAGGAAAACACAGAGTTTTTTGCATGATCAAACAATTTATCTTTACAACACTTACTATGCGAAGCACTTGACAAGTCTTGGCTTCGTAAGCATTGTAAAGAGGGGGCATCTGTTGTTACTCATTTTTGGACCTCACGTGCTGAAGATCTTTTTGAACCGAGTACAGGAGTTTAGCTCATGTTTGCTGTAAGATTGACAAAAGCAGAGAAGGAAGAAATGTTTGTCGAACCCTGTTTAAGCTGTTTTCTACCCTCTTTATCCTTCCCCTTTGCTGCCAAAATCGTCAGGTTTCTTAGATTAACTAGAGTCTTCATAATGCTAAAATCGTCCCTTCTTTATCTGGTCTTTAAGTTTGGATAAATCCCTCAGAATTTGAACTAACTGATTCTGCTACTGTCTTAATTTTTTTGTTCCAACTTAGGCTCTGATTCTGACTTGGTTTCGTACGATATCTGACAATCCTAGCTATATTCTGTCACTCATGAAATGTTGAAGAATTGACCTACACCTTTAATGGGTCCCAGGGCTCGCTGTTCTTATGGCAGACTCTTAGTTAGATTTGGATGCTCGGCATTGTCAGTTTCCCGAATCAGATCAGGAAACCCTTTTTGACCAACCAGATTGCTGCTAGATTCTATTCTTTAAAACAATTTTTTCTCACTTTGAATCCTTCATCAAATTTGTATTCCTAAATGCGTAGATGAATTTGGGCTTTTGAATCACTTGATTTTGATATCAGAAGCTTAAGATATTCCTGTTTCAATAACTAGTGTGAAAGCAGAGAATCCTGTCAGGAGAAAGGTTCCAGCCCGAGTTTGTTTGCAATTTTGTTCTTCAAAAGGATTTTATCTCACTTTGGATCCTCCATGAAAGTTGTAGTCCTGTATGTGTAGATGAATTTGGGTTTTTGAATCGCTTGATTTCGTTATCAGAAGCTCAAGATATTCTTATTTGAATATCTACCGTAAAAGTAGAGAATCATGTCGTAAAAAGGATCCTGACCTAAGTTTGCAGGTTTGATTTGAGGGACCCGATTTGATGTTTTAAGGATTTATCAGATTAATTAAAGACAAATTTCAAACTTTGGAAAGTAAATCGGTTTCGTTCGAGGAATAAAAAAACAGGGACTGGATCAGAAAATATCAATAATGTCTGTTACTTGGCAGCGTAAAACAACCCCATAGGATTAATTAGCAGGGTACTGTTCATGGTAGTTTTGATCACAAACTATCCTATCTTATACACATTTGTTTTTTCTTTTTTTCTCTGCACAACCCTCCCCGTTTGATTTCTTTCCTGCAACTTCCTACTAGTTGCCATTTTGGAGCTGCAGATCACGTTTGTGAAGTTTTAATTCATAGGAGACAATAACTTTTGACAGCTGCAAAATGCCATGAAGAGAAGAACCTTACCATCATTTAATGGCTGGGATTTTATCCCTAACATAGATGGATGGGATGATGAGTTTATGTTGGAAATAAATCACTAGAATCAGCACATAATCAATGAGAATATTGTAGTTTCCTCGTTTGCATTATTTGGCTGCAAATTAGCTGGGATTTGCAATGCATTGAATCTTTTCTAAATAGAGATATATTAGGCTATATATAAGCTCTCTCTACTGACCTAGAGGAAAAAAAAAAGGAAAAGAAATAAAGGGGAGGAGAAAAGGAGAAAAATAAAGAGAGTAGAGGGAGACGGAGAGAGTTTAAACACAAAGAGGAAAAGAAGAGAGATAGAGGAGAAAAGGAAAAACAGAGAGAACAAGGAGGAGGCCGAGGGTAGGAGAAATAGAGAAACAACGAGAACGAGAAGAGATTATCTTGAGAGTTGAGTCTATCCTACCTTGCCGAATAGGGATTTGCAAAATCTCCAAGAGGTTTTTTGAAAAAGCTCTTAACGACAAAAAGAGGAAGGCTTTCTTTGGTTATTATAAGTAAAAAGGCAAAAGCTTTTCCATTGGTTTATATCTCATTTTCTGCATTCAAAACGTGCAGGATCCGCAGGTATGAGTCTTGACTTTCTTTTTCTTTAACATATGTAAAGATGTTTGTTTGGTTTTGTTTCTTTTCAAAATCTGTTTCTGCTTCTGTTTTGGGACGTTCATTTGCCATCTTAGCAACAAAGTTGTATGCTTGCCTACTGTTCCTCCCATGTCTTTGAGATTAGATTATTATTTATGTTACAGCTGCATTTTTTTTTTGCTCTCTTGTTGTGAGGAACTGTGAACTTTAAAGGTCTTCATTATTCCTCCATTTCGTTGTTCGAATGTCTCTCTGCTTTAAAATGTTGCATAGGATGAGTTTGGCTCCTAAATAAAGCTCTTTCCAGAGGGAAAAGAAACAAATGAGGGAAGGTCCTCTTTAGTTTGAGGTGATATTTCGGCTGGTTCTGGAGCCATGTTTTCCTTCCGGTTCCTTTAAAGTGAGATAACTGACCATTTGATTTGTTGGTTCTTGTTCTAGTGTCTTTGATATACATGGTATAAAGGCACGCTCTTTAAGTTATTTTCTTTTTGTATGAAACAACCATGAAAGTGTCAGAGATTAAAAAAGGGTGCGCGTGAGCAACGGTTTCTGTTATGGGATTGGGTTCGAAACTTTAGCTTTCCTGTGTATGCGAACTTCCTCCTTTCTGTTGAAAGCGATGGGCCAGGCTAGGTTTACGCTCTAAGTTTAAGTTGATGGACTGGATTTTGTTTGACGAGTTAGCTTTGGAGGGCCATTTTTGGGGTTTCTGCCTTTTTGTTTTATATGAACTTTTTAGTTTTTTTATTTGAGAATGTTGAAATGCATGTGTATGGTTTGTGTTCTTTAATTGTGATTAGCTGTGATTTTGTGTTTTGATCAAATATGAAAAATGTTTTTTTTGTGTGTTGCATACAGTCAATACCCTAACATGTTTTGAATATTTTTTTATATAAAAAAATATTGGAAGTTTCGAAAATATGTTTTCGCATGGATTTCTTAAACACAACAAAAATTATTTTCTTGCATTTCTGGATTTTACAACATGTTTGTAAAACTACAAAGGGTATTGGCCAATATTCTAAAAAATACAAAAATCTTATTTTGGGGGGAATTAATCTATTATTCACCGTTAATGTTTGGATAAAGAAATCTCAAAGGGATGAATATCCAAAATATTATTGGGAATTACTTGTTATTATTCAATGTTAATATTTGGATAAAGAAACCCTAAGTGGTAAATATCCAAAATAATTTTTTAGGAATAATAAATCATCACACATCCTTGAAAGAAGCCTTGATTATAATTGAGGACATTTCAATTTTTGACTCCACGGTTTACAAGCCGTGAGAGTATGAAACACTAAGGCAAAAATAGGCTTTTAAAACGCCCTAAATTTTCTTAGATTTCTAAATTTTTGTCCCTCTTCCTTGCGATTTACAAGTCGCAAACTCTTGAAATACTAAAAGAAAAATAAGCTTTTAAAGCACATGGAATCTCCTTGGATTTCTATCTTAATAAATTTAATTTGAATCAAACACAAATTTCAATAGATTTGCATTGGTTCTCCTTGGCACTTTGTAGACATATCTAAAGGTATGATCTATATTGGCCAAGGGTTTTTGCTTTTAGACTTTGAACCCAAATCTATTCATCATAGCAAACCTATCCTAGGAAAAAACTAATTAAGAGAACACCAACACCATAGCAATTATAAAGCAAACCAAACACCAAGCAGCTTATCTTAGGTAGGACGTATTGGGGGTGCTAATACCTTCCCTTTACGCAATTAGTCCCTTGCCTTAGAATCTCTGAAAGACTAGTTAGGGTTTCTGGTGACCATAATACTAGGTGACGACTCTCCTTATTCACAAAAACAAAAAAACTGAAATCAGTCAATTCTCTTTATTTGGGAAGGGTCGCTGCAACGCCGCGCTCAGCTGATTTTTAAATCGGGCTAGCCCTAAAGACAATTTCCCTCTACCATGCGTAGATGTGTTGGTGGACAATGCAGCATGTAACTCTACATATTCCTTTATGGATGGATTTTTTGGGCTACAATAAGATGAAAATGGTGCAATAGGATAAGGAGAAGACAATATGTGTAACACCATGGGGAACCTTTTGTTACAAGGTCATGCCATTTGGGTGAAGAATGTCGGGACCACCTACCAAAAGGCCATGTTGACTCTATTTCATGATATGATGCACAAAGAGATTGAAGTATATGTGGATGCAATGATTGCTAAAATCTAGAGAGGGGGAAAATCATGTCCAAATATTGAAGGAATTATTTGAAAGACTAAGAAAGTATAAGTTGAGGCTTAACCATGCAAAGTGTTAATTTAGGGTGAAATTTGGGAAGTTGTTGGGATTTGTGATGAGTGACAAAGGGATAGAAGTTGATCCCGACAAAGTAAATGCTATTCAATCTATGCCACCTCTCAAGACTGAGAGGGATGTGAGAGGTTTCTTGGGAAGGTTAAATTACATTGCTCGGTTTACATCCCAATTAACCACGACTTGTGACCTAATCTTTCATTTGTTAAGGAAGAAGAATCCGAGAATTTGGAATGAAGAGTGTGAAGAGGCTTGTTGCTACTCAATTTTTGACCCATGTTTTAATAATTTTTCAAAAATAAAAAATAAAAAATAAAAATAGAAATAAAAAATAAGGGTTTACATGTGGCGATAACATAGAGCATCAGGGCTAATATTAAAAAAGCAATATGTCAAGGAGATAATTACTGAATCATATATAATTATTGCAATATAAAATACCATAGATATATGATTTGATTCGTGCTGGTTATGAAAAATAATCACTGCAATATAAAATACCATATATATAGGATTTGTTGGTGCTGGTTATAGAAAACAATCTCTGTAATAATTATTGCAATATTTCCTTGAATAGCACGTGTAGAGATTTTCTATATAAGTGAACCTAATGGGGGAGAAAAGAGGGAGAAAAAAAGTTTAAAAGAGAGAAATTTTGGGCACCCAAAAAAGAAAACTTAAAGGTAATATTTTTTTCCGGCCGAAACCAGTCGCGCCCCCACCCTTGGCCTTTGATTTTTTACATGGAGACCAGCCCCTCTCCTTCATCTGGGTTACTCTCCCTCACGGGATCTCCTCCTTTTAGCCAAACCAGAGAAACCCCTGCTTTGGTCTTTGAGAATTCTCGGTTTCCCTCTTCAGCCGGCCATAGATCACTAGTCTTCTCTCTCGGCCGGCCAAAACATGATCTCCTCCCTCACCTCTCCTTTCCCCGTAAACTCCAGCCCTCACTCCCTTTTCTTACCGTGAGCATGCACTAGCCATAGCAGCAGCAGCCATCTCTTCGCAGTAGATACAAGACGGACGTGAATGAGAGGAAGGACGAACAGAAAAACAAAGGGGAGAATAGAGAAAGAGAGAGAGGGAGGAAGACAGAAAATACAGAGGGAGAAACAGGGGAAGCACGGGAAAGAAAATCATAGAAACAAACAGACGAAGAAGAGCACAACAGGGACGAGCAGAAGGAAAGAACATAAGCAGAAGAAAACACAGGGGGACCAACCAGCGCGCCCTCGCCATCGCCTTCATCCCTTCGTTTCTGTCTCCAGTTTTCTTCTCCTCCAGTGGTGCAATGTTTTCTTTCATAGGTATTAGCCGAGGCAGCAGCTCACAAGAAAATAGAGAAGGAGCAAGAAAACACAGAGGGAAGAACATCCATTTCGCCAGCACATCACACCTTCATCATCGTCTTCGTCGTCTCCAGAGAAAGCGTCGGCAAGAAGAGATAGACAGAGACCAACACCAGTTACCAGCGGTCGTCATTGTCTTCAAAATCAGTGATGACCGGTTGTGCGCAAGAAACTGCAGCATCATCTTCGTCCAGCTACCAGGTAAGCGCCCTGCACTCTTGTCACTTTTGCAAATCTAATTACCAAGCCACTGTAGCATGCATATGCATGCAACAGTGGTAGGACCGGTTACTGGTTTGGGCTAGTAACCGGGTTGGGTTCAAAGAGTCATCTTTGTTTTTTTCTTTTTGAGTTTGCAGGGGGGTCACGGTTCATATTGTAATTTTTTTTGTTAGCTTCAGGACTTTGTTTTTTTTTTTTAATGTGTTGTGTACACTGACTTGTGTTTTAAATTGGTGTGTCGAACCTTGTTTATTTGAGACTAATTGTTTTAAGCTTCTTGCGAATTTTGGAATAGGTGAATATTTTGCTTGATGTTTGCGTTTGGACAAAAAAATATAAAAAAAATGTTTTCTTGTGTGCTGCATATGGCCAATATCCTAACATGTTTTGAATGCTTTTTTTATATATACAAAAAATATTGGAAGTTTTGAAAATGTGTTTTCGCATGGATTTCTTAAACACAAAAAATTTGTTTTCTTGCATTTCTGGATTTTACAACATGTTTGTAAAACTCCAAAGGGTATTGGCCAACATTCCAAAAAATATAAAAATCTTATTTTGGGGGAATTCATCTATTATTCACCGCTAATGTTTGGATAAAGAAATCCTTAAAGGACGAATATCCAAAATATTATTGGGAATAATTTGTTATTATTCACTGTTAATATTTGGATAAAGAAACCCGGA
>Ga0325405_1007432_pt1 | contig 11030 bp, 5 predicted proteins | sample PopdelMetagenome_21_FD_205663 | JGI IMG/M metagenome (GOLD analysis project Ga0325405, IMG submission 205663) | Populus deltoides microbial communities from Bellville, Georgia, United States - Xylem-Control-R2 | ecosystem: Host-associated > Plants > Phyllosphere > Stem > Wood/Secondary xylem...
CATTCAATAGGTTATCTAATATTTTCAAGATGATTAATGGGTTAAATTTTTTGTTTGCTGCATCGTTTCTGACATCTTGTGGGATAACTTTTTGTACCTTAATTATCACATATATATTTTGTTGACTATCCATTCTCTGTTTCAAGATGCCATTAGTGATCTGTTTCACAAGTGATGCCTTTCTTCTTCTTGGATGCCTGGAAGTTGTATTCAGCTGTTATTTTTTATTTTTTAGATTCTATAGTGTAAGAGGATGGCTGTTTACAGAATTTTTAAATGGTTTTGTCATGTGAACTATACTTCTTGGGATCTTCTAATTACGGTATTTTGCTTCTTTAGTTATGAAAACACAGATATGGCTTTGCACTATGGTGTAATGTTGAGGGAGTGCATACGTCACCAGACTGTTGCCAGGTGAGCAAAATCAACTATGTGGTTCAGACTATCAATATTGTCTCTGCAAGGTCGTCAAAATCACGAGTTAACTCGTAAAATCGTATCTATATATAACCTGCAAAATCTGGTTAAAAACCCGAAAACCATCAAACTCGGTTAAACTCGGACCGAGTGGAAAAGTTTGACAAAAGTAAAAAAATTAATCAACTGATTCGACTCCCCTCCCTGTCCATCACTCACTCCCCAGTCCCATTCTCCCCTTTCCCCTTTGCCTTTTCTCAAAACTCAAGCTCTCATATCTCAACCCTAGCTAGTTCCACAACTTTCACTCTTTCTCTCTCCCAAAACACCCTTTTCTTTTCTTTACTTCATTTATCTCTGTTCTTCCTTGAGTCTCTACTCACCATCTTTTGTGCTCTCGCGTCTCGCCTCTCTGTATCAGTCTTTGTATCAGGTTAGTTTTTTTTCTTGGTGGCATTCTTGTAACTTGATTCTTGAAGACTTGTTTCTGGAGATGGGTTTGCTGTAAATTACTTAATTACTGCCATTTTTCTTCGTGAATTTTGTTTCCTGCCATTGCTTGAACTATTATAGGCAAGGAGGAGAGCTAGATAGTGTAGAAGTGGAGCTGCTTATGTGTTTATGTGTTGGATTTTCATCAAAGCATGTCCTGTTCTTGTTATACTGTTTTCTTTCAAGCAAAGTGTCAGCTTAATGGCTATTATGAGCACTTGAAAGTTGGAACAATGGCTCTTAGTTTTCAGTTGCAGAAATGAATAGAGCAATGATATATTGTGAACTCTTTAATTTTGCGTTGTTTTTTTTCTTCCCTTTGATGATTAAGCTGTATGATTATGTTTGGATTATAGAAGTAAAGAAAGGAATAATATGTTTGAAGTGGTGCTATATAAAGGATATGTATTGCGTAGAATGGTTATGAATGTAAAGGTATGCTTGATTTATTCCTTGTTTAGATATTAGTTACTTCTATAGTGGTTTTACAAATATCAGACCATGAGCTGTATTTATTCCTTGTTTAGATACCAGTTAAAACTCTAGGACAAGAACATGCAACATTCATCCTGAGATTGCAGATATTCTGATTTGCAGAAATGAAATATTATGGAAATAGAAAGCATATAAATCACAGCTACACAAGGGAGAAATAGATCAAGTTAAACTCGAAATGAGATTCTCCTTTACATATGTCAAGTTTTTAGTTACATGTATCCTTCTACATCATTCCACTTTATTTAGATCAATATCCTCAGTGGTTCAGTCATTTAAGAATTTCAAGGATTCATGTTAATGGAATTAATAATTAGAGTAACTAGCATTTATCTACAATTCTTCATTGAGAGATGACAGCTTGGATACAGAGTAGGAAATGAGTTATAGATATTGCTAAGTAGAAAACACCCGGGTCAGAGCCCTTCAACACTACATTTGCCAACACAATCAAAATGAATCTAACCACTGTCCCATCTTTCTATGACTCCAATAATTTTGTTTAGCCAGAGTTGCACATACATTCCACTGGTCCTTTCTAGTTCTTGTCATTTCCTTTTGAATTTCAACTCCCTTGTATTCATCTTCTGCTCTTTTAGCATCTTGAATTCTTTGGGTGAGTTTCTTTCCCATGATTGTAAATATATAATTAGTTTGAATATTTTACTTATGATTTTATGATTTTATGAATTGAGTTTACGATCCGAGTTTATATTGTATATTCCGTGTCGTATCAAAAAAATATTTTTGACAACCTTGATCTCTGATTAGGAGAGTAATCTAAAATCCTGAAAAAAATTTCTGTTTAGACTTTTAATTATACTAAAATATGTGCTCCATTTATCTTTACATAAACATGTCTAAGTGTGATGTGAAGTCAATATCTAGAACAATCAATTTCATTTTTTTTTTTTTGTTTCAGAATTGCTTTTCTCAACTATCAGCATACATAATTTATTTATTTATTGTTTTTTTTTTTAATGGTGTGCTGCCAATGTTTTGTACACTCATTTGTCGGGTTTGACTGCAGATATGTCCTGATGTCAAGAAATCCTTTGATTATATACGACTTCCATATTTTGACATTTCTGCAGATGCTGCTGCAACTTTCAAGGTTAAGCATGATTGAAATAGATATTAACAACAAATTATTTTCTCATCCCTCTTTCTCTCTTATGCAGTTTGATTTTTCCATACAATGCAATCTTTTTGTGGGTATACATATCATCCACTGTTAAATGTTAATTCCAAATGACTTTCAATACTCTGCTCGTTGCATTAGAGATTTGGCAAGAATATCTTCTGTACTGTAATGCAACTGTGTTGGATATGCTCGATACTGTACTGCATCTTTGCACAGCTATTATCAAATGGTTAAGTATATTCAGCTATTATAAAAAAAATGTCTTGTTTTTATGTATACGGTTAAGTCTCTCAAAGATAAAAAATCATGTTGTATTTATGTTCAAAAAATATATATATATATGTATTAGCATGCTTTTTTGCTTTAATAACCAGTTTATTAAAGCCACGAGAACTAGGCCAACATTTTAAAAATTCCAAAAAAAATTATCTTGTTTCCTTCTAATATCTGGGATTATGAACTTATATGTAAGACGTATTTCTAATATTAAATATTTTTTATTGACATTAGAACGGTTAGGTTTTACCTGAAAAGATAAGGATCTTTCTATCGAGAAGAACTTTTTTTAAATTTTAAATAGACCAACAATTAGAAAACCTGACAATAACTTAGTTTTTTTTTTTCCAAACAATTATATAATACAGCTTACCCTAAGTAGGGTGTCTTGGAGGTGCTAATACATTTTTTTATGCAACCAGTCCCGTGCTTGATTTCTAAAACTAATTTGAGTTCCTAGTGATCAAAACACTAAGATAAAAGAAATCGTTCTTTTTTATTTTTCAGACACCAACATGAGAGTGGATGCATTTTGCAACACGATAATTTGCAACGTCTTCTTCCCCATCACCATTGTTGTCCATGTCATCGGCCACATCAATCGAGTCTTTCTCATTTTCCCTATTCCCTTGCTCTAGAGATGTCTAAAAGTCATCCATGGTGTATGAAATAGAGCCTGCAATTGGGTAATGTAAATGGTCCAACTCCTCTATCTCAACTCCTCTATTTTAACACGATATGTTTGATTATTGAGTTGCAAAACAACAAAAACAATCCAGTGAGGACCATGGGATAGTAGGAGCAGCAGGAACTTACAAAGAAATTTGGATTTATAATTTCTGAAATAAAAACCGTGTAATTATAATCTTGTGGCACCTACTGTAATTTGTGAACTTTTATGTTGTTGAAAGTACAACTTGTTGATTGTACGTTTGCTACTTTGGTAGAAGTACATTTTAGAAGATAAAATGTTAGTCTATTCAAATTAAAGGAAAAGTAAATTGATGTGAAATTAATTTCTAGATATCTATCAAGAAATGACAGAACACGATTTTTTTTTTAATATAACTATGTGTGTTCGTGTCAGTTTACAAGCATTTCAACTAATTTTTCAGAGCTCTAAAATTAATGATCAGATAAATCTTCAGTGGCGCTGAGGTTTGTGGTACTCGAACTAATAATTTCTGGGAAGTAAACTCAGGACCTTACTAGTTGAGCTATATCCCTCAAAACTAATCAAACATGATTTTTTTTTTTTATTAACGTAGGTGTTTGGATCAGTTGGCGCACATCTTAACTAATATCACGGGCTTTGAAGTTAACGACTATGTAAGCTTCCAGTGTCCCTGAGGTTTTTGGGACTCGAACTGGTAATCTTATGGAGTAAACCTAGGGCCTGACCAGACATGATTCTTGATTGTATGTGTGGTTAACTAAGTACACATTGCTACACTATATTATGATTTGTTGTGTTACATTCTAAGTAAAATCAATCAACTGTTCCTAAATGTATTGTTATATGATTAAAATAAAATTATTATTACATTGCTAATTAATGGTTTTAGTGCTGAACATGGACAAAGACTTGACCATGAATTTTAAAGATGCATTATTTCTTCTCAATGTTCACTTTCTGATTGGACCCAAGAAATGGAGGGTAAGCTATCAGCTTTAGGCCTTCATACTGATGCTTTAGCTTTATTAAATGCAAAAGATGCTGAACAAAACCTTGACCATAAATTTTAAAGATGCATTATTACTTTTCAATGTTCAGATTCCATGGGTTCAATCATCTACATAAATTTTATATCAAATCATTTAGCAGAGCCGTTAGCTATCAAACCATGTCAAGTCTTTATTACTTCTCAATGTCCACATTCAGAAATGTAGAGTTAGCTATCATACTGATGCTTTAGCTTTATTAAATGCAAAAGATAAACACAAGATGCTGAAGTACATGAACAAAGATTTGACCATAAATTTTAAAGATGCATTATTACTTCTCAATGTCAGATTCCATGGGTTCAATCATATACATTGTTATTCTTAGCAGAGCCGTTAGCTGGGTATAGAAAAGACAGAAAACCATGTCAAGTCTTTATTACTTCTCAATGTCCACCATGTCATTTAGCTATCAACTTGTGACCTTCGTGCTAATGCTTTAGCTAGCTTTATTAATCTTTCTCTGCTTGACGAGGCAAAAAATTGATGCTGAACACGAACAAAGACTTGACAATAAATTTTAAAGATGCATTATTACTTCAGATTCCATGGTTCCAGTCATTTACATTATTATTCTTTTGTGGCGATCATCCTTCAAGATTAAAGTTATCTGGATAAATATAGATGGAAAGGATAAGAAAATTTTGTTTTTTCTCGATAGAAAAAGAAGTTGTCACCTAGTATTATGATCACTAGAAAATCTAATGGTCTGCGAGAGTCTGGACAAGGAAATTGATTGTGCAAAAGGAAGATGTATCACTCCTAGTACAACTTACCTATGGTAAGCTGCTTTGTTATTTATTCTAACATGTGTTTCTATTTGTTAGTCTATTTAAGGTTTGAGAAAAGTCATCATCGGTAAGGAGATCTTTATCTTATCAAGTTAAAACCTAATCATTTTAAAGCCTAAAAAATAGATTTGTTTAAGGTTTAACAAAAGTTCTCTTTAGTAAGGAGATTTTTATCTTATCATGTTAAAACCTAACTATCCTAACAGGAAAGAAAATAAAAAAAAGGTTTGTATTTGAAGTTTTAATCAAATCCTAATAGATAATCGTAAACTTGTTGTAATACCCATTAAATGATTTTTTTGTACTTTTCAAAGTATGATGAAGATGAAATTTTTATTTTTTGTATAAAAACATGCATGCAAATTTTAGAATCTGATTATATGCATGAAGACAAAACATATTTTTGTATTTTTGAAATGAGGGATTTTTTTTTTTAAATTAGAGATAAATATCTATGTTTGTTTTCTAAACCTCACTGTGATACAAGTATGTCTCTTTCCTTGATTTTTTTTTTCTTTTCGCATCATATGACTCTTTGTATTCCATCTTTGATTTAGAAATGGTAGGGATTAAAAGTAGAGATCTTAGTAAAATTATGTGAAACTCTACTATTTAAATGGGTATTATTGAAATCAAGATTGGTTTGCGTCAAAATAGGATTTATGAACCATAATTTACTTAATTTAGTCCTTTTAAATTAAACCTATTTAAGATGTGAACTTGTTTTGGATATGTTTTTTTATTTTTTATTTTTGTTTATATGCTTGAGTTTGGACAAATCGGGTCTATATATACAGGGCCAGTTAGATCAATGGCTTAATCCACTGCATCACCTGGAACTGCTCTTGCCTTTAGGAGTACCGACCACTACAGTACAGACAGAATGAATCATTCATTTCTCAGATGGGCCACTACAGTACCCTTTCTATATATGCAGTTTAGAAGCAGTGGCATGAGTGTTGACAGTGTGATTCTGTTCTCAATCTTGTTATGCTACAATTTCCTGCTGCCTATTCAGAAGCGACAGTGAAGAACATATACAAAATGGAGAGGGTAATTATCTAACAAATTAGTCACCACTACAAATCTTCCATGGAATTAAGAACTTCATGTGATACACATTTGAGATTCCAAAGGCATGTGTTGACAGCTTGCTTTTTCTTTGTTTTTCACTATCTTCTGTCTGACGCTTTTCCATTCACTTTTCAATTGCCTTTGGCTTTTGCTTTCCTTAACGTCTTGATAGTACTTATCATAATCATACTTGTTTTGCAAAATTCTAAGAATAACAGTTTTCTTCTTAAAATTAACAATGTTTGATTATTCTTCGGATTAACGCTACACAAATAATTTCTTAATATAAAATTCTCATACAGATTTAAGTGATAATTCTTTTATTTTACTGCTTAAAAGTTGAGTCATCAGTTAAAAATTTATTTAAAAACCATTCTTCTTCTTATGAATAGAGATCCTCTTTGAATTCTTGTGGACATGAGGTTGAAGATCAATAACGGCATACATATGATCTACTTTTAAAAATAATAATAAAAAAAACAATTCTACAATAGACACCACATGCAGACTTACATGCCTAAATATTTGCCCTGCCACTTCAGATTTTGTATAAAAGCGAGGGATGTGAGAAGAGTAGTAGTGTAGTGTGTGAGAGAGTGCAGAGAAAGAGTGACTTGAGCAGTCTAAGTGAAATGGATTGTAAAGTGATTTTTAAAATGTTTTTTTTTTATATATTAAAATAATTTTTTTATTTTTAATATCAGAATATCAAAACAATTAAAAAATATTAATTTAATTTTGTTTAAAAAATACTATCCACCTGTAATCCCAAACAATTAATTAAAAAAATATTAATTAATTTACTTGCAAACTGTCCAAGTGTAGCTTTGTGGAGGTGATACCAACATCTATTTAATTAGGCACTAGAGTGTAATAAAGGACTATTACTAAAATTAAGGACTGTGTAGAGTGTGTGTGGAAGATAAAAAGGGCGTTGTGCCGATGGCTCGTTTGTTTTTTTGTTGCTTGATAGAGAGAAAAGGATGGCTAGTTATGGAGGTTTGATATAGTGGAGGGCATAATTTTTTCAAGGGAATTTGGGTTTTTTCTTTTCTTTAGTGGTGTGACAGTGGGAGCTTGAAGATGATGAGTTGGTCTTGTTATTTTTATTTAAATGTGGGTGTACTGGACGGTGTGATGGGTCATGGTTTTTTACTCTCTATTTTTGAAGTGTATTTTTCTCATTTTTTGTTTTTTAAGATAGAATTTTTAGTATTTTTTTTATGCTAATTCTTTTTAACTAATTACTCCCTTTTCTTTTAGTGTGGCCTCCATTTAAGGTGTGTTTGAGAATATAATATATAGCGGTTATGGTTCAAAGTACTTTTCACTTATAAACGTTTCTTTTCTTTGACTGGAAAGTATTTTCTGTTGACCAACTTTTCTAATAACAAACAAATAAAGGAAAGTTTGAAAAATGATTTTCCGGAAATCACTTTCCAGAAAACAAACACAGCCAAAAGAGAAAACACTTTTCTGGATACCAAACTAAAATTTTCTTTTTGCATAATTGTTGTATTTGTTTTTATAATGAAAGGTCAGCATTTTTTTTTCCTTTCCATCAATGTTGCTTGTAAATCTGAGTAAGTGTTATCAGAGCTTTTGCTCAAAATCCATCAATGGCCATCATGTTTGTAAAATTTTGTACCGTACATTTGAGTCACAAATTAGATTTTCTCTCAATTCAAATTAATAATTCATAATTATATATTATATTCGAATAATTGCCGTACATTATGCATGAATGAATTCAAATCTTAGACATTGAATTGAATTCAAATATGCAAATTTTACACCGTTGTTTTTCTCAATTTTTTTTTTTTTAAAAAGCTTTGGATCACAGGGAATCATTTTGCAATTTACTTAAACCAAAATTGTTAGGCCTCCATACATAATATTGCAAGTTACTTTCCTCAGGTATTTTGATATTTGGACAGGGACACTATGGTAATGTGAGGTAATTGATTCAGAGTTAATTAACAGTTTGAACGGTAAAACAATATCTTTATAAAGAATGATTGTTGTTATTGATTCAAAATCAGAAACTAACTCGAAAAATGGTTTAAATTACGAAATTAATTTGCGAGATATCCCCGTTAATTCAAGTTATTTTAGTTAAAATTACAGCATTGTTTTATTTTGTTAAAGAAAATATTTTTTCATCAATCCACTTTATTTAACCAGCTTATGGACGAACAATCTGAATAATTTCCTTTCACTTCATAAATAGTTTATTTTAATTAAAAAACATCTGATTTTTTAAGCAAAAAATATCTGGTTTTCTAATTCTTTTATAGCACATGATTAAGACAAAACAACCAAAATTATTTCCGGCAACCACTAGAATTAATTATGTATCAATCTTGGTTCCAAAAATCAATGTAAAAAGAATGTATTGCAAGTTACTTTTCTTGGGTATTTTGATATTTGGACAGGGACAATTTGGTAATGTGAGGTAATTGATTCAGAGTTAATGACAGTTTGAATGGTAAAACAATATCTTTATAAAGAATGGATGTCTTAAGGGAAGCGCATTGCAAGCTAAAGTAGTAATGGCTAAGCTTTATCTTAAGCTCTTTCCTAAGCTTGTTTCCTCTCTTGCCGTTCTTCTTCTTTGTCAATTTGGCTATGTAGCCTGTCAATCAACAGGTTTCTCTGACAGCCGGTTGCCTGCAGATGAAGGTACACACGCACGATATAATTTTCCATCTACATATATATCCTTTTCCTACTATATACAAAAGAAGGAAGAAAATTTGTTTATCTGTTAAATATGAGCTTTTCCTTCAATAACTTCTGATCCCTATCCAAGCAGATCCTCTTCTCTTTCAGACGACCCAATTAATAATAAGTTATGAACAAAAAGGGCATTTTTGTGTAGATTTCATGCATGTGGCATTGCAAGCTAAAGTAATGGCTAAGCTTTATCTTAATAAGCTCGATCTTTCCTAAGCTTGTTTCCTCTCTTGCTGTTCTTCTTCTTTGTCAATTTGGCTATGTAGTCTGTAAAGCAACAAATTTATATGACATGCCTTAATTGCCTGAAGATGAAGGTACACGCGATTTCATGCTTGTTGTTGACAGTTCAATTTGTATTAGTTCAATTTACATCATTAATGAGATTTTTAATAACAGCCTAATTAATGCTTCAAACTACTACTACCTGTTTGAATTTTGCTAAAAAAATGATGTTTCATTGTTGAAAACGTTTGGCAGAAAAGGCTTTGGATGACTTGTTGAAAACGTTAGAGTGGGTTTTTCATCCAAATATCGCACGCTCGGCTTGTTCCTCTAATTTTGAATACATCAAATGCGATTGCACTTATGAGAACAGAACAGTTTGTCATGTCACCCGCCTGTAAGTTCCTCGTCAACTTCATCCAATTTTCTTTTATTTTTGTAAGGCAATACATCCTCTCTAAAACTCACTGGTTGATATGGTTTCTATGTTAACGCCATTTTTGGGTGGTAGAACGCTCCCAGACCAGGACTTAACTGGACAAATAAATGCTAAAGACTTGGCTAGTCTCGGTCACCTAAAAGCAATGTGAGTATCCTATGACATGATGATAATAATTCGAAGTAATTATGCTGACTTCAATTCATTGATCCTATTACCATAACAGTGATTTGTCCAAGAATAAACTTCATGGTAGCATCCCTCTCACCTTGGGGAACTTGGGTTCACTCACCCGTCTGTAAGTGATCCAGTACCATATATGATCATATACTACTACTACAGCAGTTTGGACAACAAAAGTGCCCAACTATATATATTATTGAAGAATATAGCTACAGTCACTATATCCATTTATTTAAAAATATCTACTCGATGAATAAAAATTATTAAAGAAAAGGATGCATAGTAATTGAATGACACGTTGTTTAGGCTAAACCCTACAAATTAGAGTTTTTAATTTAGAATTTGAAAAACTTCAATTTAATCCTTATTCTTCCACTTAAACCCCTGATTTAACTAAATTAACTTTTTAAATATTGCAATTTGACTCTTAGACTTTAAGTTCTTCTAATTAGAACCTAAATATATGCTTACTAGTGTTAAGTGTCTCTTAAAATAGTTTTATTGCAGGAAGACATATTTAAGTTTAGAAGTACATGACATATGAGGAAGCTATTGTCTAGCCCTGGCGAGATGTTTTAAAAAAGGTGTTATTTCGTAGATAAAAGAATCGATATAAAAGTTCGGGTAGATAATTAATTTAATGGTTAGAGAATTCTATAATGAAAGGAGTATCAGAGAGTAAATAATTTCACTAATTAAGCTAGTGTTAATTAGTCTTGAGTACTGCTAATAAGGATTGCTCATTTGATTAGTCTTTGAAAGATTCTAGATAAGGATATGATTATATAATAGAAAAAAATAAAAATTATTTTATATTTATTATATTTTAATATAAACATGAAAAATTAAGCCTTTTATTAATTGATTTTATTACGTGATAGACAAAAGAATAAGACCCGACAAAAAATCTTTTTATCCTGAATTGATTTTTGAATAAAAAAAAAAACAATTTATACATAACATAACAAACGACAAACATAAAAATTGCACATCACTAATTTTGTTATTCCATAGGCAACATTCAAAGGATAAGACC
>Ga0325405_1007437_pt1 | contig 11027 bp, 10 predicted proteins | sample PopdelMetagenome_21_FD_205663 | JGI IMG/M metagenome (GOLD analysis project Ga0325405, IMG submission 205663) | Populus deltoides microbial communities from Bellville, Georgia, United States - Xylem-Control-R2 | ecosystem: Host-associated > Plants > Phyllosphere > Stem > Wood/Secondary xylem...
TACTCTTTCATTTACAATCAATTTGAAGTGAGCTTGGTTGCTGATTTAGCTACTAAGTGGGGTCAATGTCATGCTGCAGGTGTCGGGTCTGAAGTCTATTACCTCAAAGCACTTGGCCCTTGCTAGTCAAGTCATCGGTTTTGTTCATGCCATTATTCCTGGTAGGTTGATAGACTGAGATGCTGGTACCTCTGCTAGTTAACAAGTGTTCTTGTTCCAAATTGTTATGTGCATGGACAGTCTTAAAGACAGCTTTTTTTCCACTCTTATTGCGAGCTCTTCATTCATTATCTGAAGTTTCTAAGTTTCTTTGTGCTTCCTGTCTGAGCAAAGAAATCAGGCGAGTTCTTTTCCTTAAAGTACCTGAAGCACGGAAAGTATTACTGTTGTCAGAGATTGATCGAGTAGCACAGGTAGGTATCTGTTTAAGCTGCTTCTTCAGCTAATATTATGATGTGTTCAACTTCAATTGATTAGTTCTGTTGCTACTGATTGATGGTGTGCATGAGACAGAAACTTTTGCAATCTTCAAATTTTATAATGCATGCAATTTATGATGAGTTCAAGCATCATGGTTGTCATTGGGCTATGGTACATACCTTTGGTGAAAGGAACACATAGCTTCTTCATGACAATGAATTCATCTATTGACTTATAGTATTTCCATCTCCCCCTCAGTTCAATATATATTTTTCTTCTTTTTTCTTTCCCAATCATATCAAGTTACTTCCACTGCACATAGCTCTTCATGTTCTTGGAGAGGGGCGGGTGATGGGGGTGAAGATCTCATGGAACTGCTCTTTCAATGCCTTTTTTTTGGGGGATTCTTGTAGTTTGGAACTTAGTTTTGTGTGTGGACGCACAGGTGTTTATGTTTAGTTTCATATATCACAGGGTTTTGTTTCTTAATTCAGGATTACAAGGTTCATCAAGAGGAGATACTTACAAAGCTGGTTCAGATAATGAGGGAAAGGTTGTTGCATCATCTACGTAGTCTGCCTCAGATTGTTGAGAGCTGGAATAGACCTGTAGATACCGATTCACAGCCTAGTCCTTTTGCTCTAACGCTTGTAAAGGTACTAATCGTAAATTAGAATGTTTCAACTTCAAAACTTCCTAATACACCAAACGCTTGTGTGCTCATACAGTAGATTTTGGCAATTTGGAAATTCCAAATATACCTACTCTGATCACATAGTTGAGGAAGACTTAAGTGTGGGGAGACATGGCAGGTTGATATGCAGATGTCTTTTCACTGCATAGAGTTGTTTGGTGAATATTTACTGCATGCTAACAGTCCTCAATTTGATTCCTGATTGTGAATCCTCAACTAGTGTGGCTGCCTATATTGATATGGATAAGTGTTCCACCCCCGATAACTTTGTCTTTGCTTGTTTAGTTAAGAACATAATCTAGAAAATTCCTGCTAAATAGCCTTATTTAAGAAATTTGAGCTCGAGTGCCTTTTATAATCAGCACAATATTAGAATTTGGAAGGTGCTTTTTTCTCTTTACAGTTGTTCAATCAACTTTTCCTAGGAGGGTTGGACTTAATTAGCTGTTCAATTTGTTGCAGGAGGTTACCTATCTTCAACGAATCTTATCTAGAACTTTACATGAAGCAGATATTCAAGCAATTTTCAGGTGAGTTTTAAATTTAACTTGGTGTATAATACTTGATTGCTACAATTTCAGCATATACTTTGGTGTCTATGCTGTTCCATGCTACAAAATGTAGAGTATGACTTTCATTTCATGGTCGTGCAATGCATGGTCCAATGATGAAAAAAAGCCTGAGGTAAAATGTCTTCAAGTTGATATGGAGGCAGTTTTTGTTGCCTCTTCCTGTTTTTTGTTTTTTTTCTTAACAGATTATCTATTTAATAATTTTCTTGAACTGAAATTGGCTTCAATGTGTGGCCTGATTAAACAAAGAAAGTCATCTCTAGAATGGATGCATCTAGTTCTAACTTATTCTCTAAGAATGTTTTTGATGTTAAATGCTTCCACAGTATCCAGAGCATTATATCTTGATGAAAAATATATTCTCATGAAAACAAACCGAGCAAATCTCAAATCCCAAGAACTTTGTTTTCCCTTGGATTTTAAAGAAAATGCTTATTCCTGCATTGCTAATGATTTTTTCAGGCAAGTGGTTACAATCTTTCATAAAGAAATTTCAGAAGCATTTTCACGGATGGAGATCAGCAGTCAGCAAGCAAAGTTCAGGTACTGCCTTTTATTTACTCACATGTGCATCCAGTAGTATTCTGCGTATTAAATGGTGTCTTCTTCTGTGTGGAAAATCATTTTCCTGAGCTAAAGTTGTCTTTATTTGTGTTCCATATAACAGGCTTCATCGGGATATTACACTTATCCTTGGATGCATCAGATCATTACCTTCTGGTAACTTGAGTGAATCGGGTACCCCAAATTGGGGACAACTTGATGAATTTTTGGTTCAAAGATTCGGGTCTGAAGCTGGCTGAAAAATGTCATCATCAAGTGTCAAATTGGTTGCTCTTCTAGTGTGGCTGTAACATGATTTTTATGGAAGATATGGGATGATAGAACCAGCTCTCAACTTATACAGTTGCCTTGTAGCATAAATTTGAGGTACTTCTCTGTTCTGAGTTGTCAAACTCTTTTATCTGCTTCTTGTATTCTTTTTTCATCCTTCAGGAGGGGGGTAAAGAATTCAAATTACTATGAACGTAGAAAAACCATCAAGATACTGGATAGATGTACCATCCCCTTTTTGCAATGAATGATTTTCCTTACCAGATTCCGTGCATGGAAAAGTTTGCTGGTTTCTGATCATTGGAATTCATTTCAGGTGTTTTGATTGCTTTTAGGTAAATAGTTGACAGCATATGTATCAACATTGAAATGTTGCAGAAGGAAGTGTCTTTGAAGCAGAATTTTTGTAGGAGTTTGCAGATAATACAATTTTTTAATTGTTTGAAATAGTGAACAGCTGGTTCTAGCTATCGAGTTGTTCTTCCATGTGCCGTTTTCAGATGCACTCGATTGCTTAATCTTGAGATAATTGTATTCTAGTACCATAAACACGATTTCATTTTTCATTTTGTCTGTCTTCCATTCTTTCCTATCTTCATGTACTGGTTCATAAATTAGCCTGAAGATATCATCAACTACGTTTAATTTGCAAAAATTTTACAGGGTGGGTACATTGTCAATATGGTTTGTGTATGCCTTTTTTTTTAAATATAATTTTTTAAATCTTGGCTGCAAACAGCGATGGTGTTGTGCAAACAATGGCTTATTTTATTTCTGGCAATGGGGAGTAGTGTGTGATCTAGTGCAAGTCTGTGTTCGCTAAAATTCATTAAAGCTGCCTCAAGTGTGCTCCTACTCATTTTATCATTAAACACACCTACGTAGCGTTAGCAAAAGAAACGGTTATAATTGAGATAGAGTAGACATGTTTCCTTGTTTTTTGTTTTGAAAATACATAAATTTACTTTAAAATTATTTTATAGATGAAATTATTTATATATTTCTGTCTCTCTAACCTAACATTTTTGTCCTATTGTATCTGTTTTTCCTGTTCTAACCAAATCTTGACTAAAAACACAAGAACATAGAAAAGCTGTTAACATTTCTCCAAAATGAATTAAAATAGCAATAACAATCTTTTAGTTTTCAAACTGACCTTTAGTTTTCTCCAGTCCTAAGAATGTCACCTTTTCTATATTCCATTTTTTACTCAGAAGCAAATTCTCCATTAATGACATTTGATCCAGCAGCTACTTTATTCCCTGCAATTCCACCAGAAAATTTCACGAAACTCTTATTCTCTCCTCCCTCCCACCTCTGTGCTTCCCCCCATCATCTAGGCAAACTTGCCTTGTATTGTTTCCACTGCTGCTAAGAACCACCAAGAGATGTTTCCTTTGTGAACACCAACATTTATATGATCAGCAGGTTCAGAATCGATGCAAACTGAGTTGGTATAATTGAAATGATCAAACCAGTTTCCTGTTGGGAAGTAGGCATCAACTGAAACTGCTCCTCATGTCAGGACAGGTGACACCATCACACCTTTACCGATTAGAAACCGTGAGTTGATTTTGTATGTTTGGATGCCTCAAGGGAATGAAAAGAAAAGAGGCCACGCTATGGGGGTCCTGTTAGGGTGTGCCTCGTACATTAAGGTGTAGAGCATGGAAGGAGCTGATATCGCAGGCTGATAACCTTCTTGGCCGATGCAACAACAGGCTCCCAGAGATCAAGCTGTCAGCGATCTGAACCTTTGTTTGAATGGCCTCTTGAAAAGGAGTAGAGGGCACCAAGTTGACGGAAAATTTCAAACAAGAATTTTTTACCTTAATCCATCGTCGACAGAGAAAACCGCAAATGTCAGCACCAACCCTTGGGATTCCAAACAGTCTGGAATTCAGAATCGACCGGATAAAGTATGCCAAATATTCCCATCTAGCAGCGTTGTCTCCAGTCCACTGTGCTGCAGGCCAAGCTTAGCCCACGTAAGGACGGCCGTCACGTTTAATGAAAGCATCAGCCTCCATTCCTCTATCATAAGTTCCTAGGTTATGTTTACATAAATACCTGAAGAAGAATTAGATGCAGTTTAAACTCTTAGTGAAGGAGATTTTGGAAGATGAGCTGTCAGATACGGAGTTAATGGCTCTGGACTTCCTTGACCGGACAGACCAGCGGGAAGATGGCAGGAAACCGTTGTCCGGGTCTGTTTTGGGATATTTTTTGTGCATCCTTTAGAATTTTTACCATAGCCTTTTTGTTTTTTGTCTTTCTGATTTTCCTTTCAATCCTAACCTGTATATTTCAGGCTGCGTCAACTCATTAAATCCACTTTAGCAGTAAAAGAATTCTTCGAAATGTTCTTTTTTCTCTATTCTAATAAGCAGATTGCTAGAGTTCAGAGGATTTTCATGTGAAGATATTTCCTTTGAACATGTCAGGATCCAAGATAAGCACAAATTTCTGACCATTTTGGTGAAGGGTTTCCCCAAATTTCCTCATTTGTTCCAATGAGAAGTTAAACAGGATCAAAAGTAAAGTCCTCGCATCCATCCATGTAATCAATGTCTGTGCACATAACTTCAAGAGGAATGCCAGCTTTTGCATAGCCAGCAACCACACCATCAAGATCGGTAACGCTCGCATAACCATATCAGCATTGATGAAATCCTTTACATTGAGGTAAAAAAAAACAAAAAGGTTTGGTCAAGCAAGCGGCGACTAAGATATAAGAAATCAACTCAGGTCTACTGGCATGTCTAAAAGAAGAGTACAAGAATGTCTACTCAATGCTACATGCCAAATGACCAGTAAGGCATTGGGGCAAGCCAACCAATCAGCTCAGTATACTGCTGTATCACCATATCTGGTGCCGGTCTGGCGAAAAAAAAGAAATCAATAACACCACCAATAACCTTATAAGTTAACCTATCACCTTGATAAATTATATCCATGCCATTACTATTTAGCAACAAAACAACATAAGCAGGTCTCTGCCGGTGCTCTGTCCAAATCATTACTATCTTTCTTTCCTGTTGCAGATATAAAAAAATATAAAACGCAGCTGCTGCGATCCTTGTTGAAGTGTTTGGTATTGCGGTAACTGTTGTGGTTGTGATTTGAAAAAAAATATTTTATAAAAAGTACTTTTAGTTGAGGTTAGTTTGAAAAAATAGGTGTTTGATTAAAACTGTGGTTGAAATTGAGGTTAAACAAAAAGTAGTTTAATGTGTTTGGTTAAAAATGCTTTTAAAATTAAGATTATAAAATAATTTAAAAAATTATATTAACATTGATGGTTTTTAATTTAAATGTTATAGATTTAACTATTGTTATTACATCATAAAATAAATAATACTTTATATAAAATATTTTTTATTGTTCCATTATAATATCTACAATTCCATCACGTATGAAATACATCCGACAAGGACTATAGTTGTTTTGGTTTCTTAAGCACGCAACAACATCAAGTAAAATATAATCAGGAACAAAATTGAAATTGCGATCAAATTCTGTAAATGCTACATCATCAAGCGATCTTTGTTTAATTTATGTAGTTTCATTGAATAATGTTAAACACTAGTTTTTTGAATAAAATTAAAAAAATAAAAAATAATTTTTATTTTTTATTTTACTAGATCAAACCTGTTTAAATACATTTTAAATTTTGGACCGGAATCGATTCGGCGAAAATAGTGTAGCACGCGAACAGTGCAGCAAGCTATACTATTCCTGCTAATCAATTAGGAACAGTACAACATGCTGCACTGTTTACACGAACAGTGCATCATGCTGCACTGTTCATGCTAATTAATTAACAAGATGTGTGCATGCAGCAGAAAGGTAGGAACGCGATGAAAAAAATAGATAATTTCTGCTTCAATAAAATAACGTTTTTGACGCAGTTAATAATAGGGCCACGTACAAAAATCACAGTTGATTTCATAACTAAACACTATTTTTACTAGTTACATAACAAACACAGGTGTAAACGCTTAGACAAACGAACCTTATTCTTATTAATAACTTGCTAGACAATGGTTGTCCATCATTACAATTTCACATTCAACTTGAACTCCTCTCCAAGGAACAAAGAAAGTCCTGACATCACCAAGACATCAAAATCTCCATTGTTATTAAGGCTTGCCCTAATCCTTCTATTTCCACTCCTTGTTTCCTTGGAAGTCTGCAACTCATACCACTTGATCCCATTAGTCTTTTTCAATCCTATGAATGTTACTTTGCTCACCATCCACTTTTGACTGAAAGCAAATTCTCCATTTATGATGTTTGATCTAACCGTTGCCATATCTCCTACAATCTCACTATGAAATTTCACTAAACTCCAACTCTTTCTCTCCCCTCCCATCTCCACACTCTCCCCATCATCTAAGAATAATTCCCCTGTGCTGTTTCCACTGCTGCTAAGAACCACTAATAGATGAAATGCTGTTTTTCGAGCTTCTTCCGTTGTCATGGCTTCTCCTTGCAAGGCCAGAATATTTCCTTCATGAACATGCACGTTTATATGATCTGCAGGTGCAGCAAGTTTGATGTACTTTCCTGGACTTACAGAAACCGTATTAGAGTAGTTAAAAAGATCAAACCAGTTTCCCGCGGGAAAGTATGCATCGACTGAGGTAGCTCCGGACTTCAATACTGGTGATACCATTACACCTTTACCGATCAGAAATTGTGAGTTGACTTCATAAGTTTTGATGTCTTGAGGGAATGAAAAGAAAAGAGGTCGTGCTATTGGGGTTCCTTTAATGTGAGCCTCATACATTAGTGTGTAGAAATATGGAAGCAGCTGATATCGAAGGCCAAGCACCTTCCTAGCTGATGCTGCAACAGAATCCCAGAGATAAAGCTCCTGCCGTGTTGTGTCTATCGATGAATGATCTCTCGCAAAGGGGTAAAAGGAACCTAGCTGCATTGTAATAAAAGTTCAGAACAATTTAAACACAGAAAAAGAGTATAGCGTCTGTCAACATCCAACTACAGCAAAGTTACCTGAATCCAACGCCGACAAAGCTCTTCATTTGTGTTTCCTGAAAAACCACATATGTCAGCACCAACCATAGGAATCCCAAACAGTCCGAAATTCAGAATTGATGGAATAGTATAGGCCAAGTCATCCCATGTGGCAGCATTATCTCCAGTCCAATGTGCTGTATACCTCCCAGAGCCAATGAAAGTTGATCGAGAAAGTACGAATGGCCTTTTACCAGTTGAATTGATCAGACCAACATTGGTGGCTTTTGATTCCAAAAGGCCATAGAGGTTATGAACGTTGTACTCTTTCATGACATCAAAGTGTAGAGATGTTGCTGGAACAGTTTTATTATTAATAGGCCGTCGAATACCAGCATTGTTAATCCTGTAGGGTGGATCATCAACGGTAGAAAGTGGGTTGGGTGTTGGATCTATGAAATTCGATATCTCGTTCATGTCAATCCAGAGACCGTCTACAGGGAGAAGCTCTCGAAATATTTTTATCTCATTACCCCAAAACTCTCGGCCAGCAGGATTTATGAAATCCGGGAAATAGACCTTTCCAGGCCACACTTCACCCATGTACGGAATCCCATTGCGTTTAATGAAAATATCAGCCTGCATTCCTCTGATGTAGGTTTCATACGTTGAGTTCACACTGATACCTGCAGAAAATTGGAGGCTCAACAGAATGTAGCAGAACCATTATTTCTTTCTTCCTTTCGTGTTAAAGCCAAATAGAAGAAGTATAAGTTCTAGGATTTCATGTGAAGATAATTGTTTTGCCTCTTCATGTTAATCACATACCAGGATCCAAGATGACCACATATTTCTGACCATTTTGGTGAAGGGTATTGACAAATTTCTTCATTTTTTCCAGCGGAAAGTTAACAGGATGAAATGTGAAGTCCTTGTATGCATCCATGTAATCAATATCTGTCCACATAACTTCAAGAGGGATCCGAGCTTTTGCATAGCCAGCAACCACACCTTCAACATCAGAAATGTTCTTGTAACCGTATCGGCACTGATGAAATCCTTCACATTGGACCAAAAAAACATATTACAAATGGAACAAGCTTTGTTCACAAAAACTGAGATAAAATAGTATGCTTCATAAATATCCAGTGTCACATGGAACCGAAACCACACAACAGTAACTAAGGCCTCTATTGCAGTTCCTATATTTGGCTGAGTCTAATAAGTTGATCATGGAGTGTAAGAGAGTTCAGGACTCTCTCAATGAATTGGAATAGTTTGATCACTTAGCACTAGTTATAAAAAATAAATCTCTCATTGCCCAAAATTCTTGAATTTGATGTTCAGGCATCAAACAATTTTGCAGACTGAAACATGTTAAATTGGCAACTAGAAAGTTTCAAGGAAGGAATAATGCTACTTACCGAATGACCAATATGGCATTGGGGCCGGCCGACCAATAAGCTCTGTATACTGCTCTATCACCATATCTGGCGATGGCCCAGCGAAAAAATACAAATCAATAATGCCTCCAATAACCTTATAAGTTATCCTATCTCCTCCATAAACTATGTCCATGCCATTGCTATTAAACAGCAAGACACCATGAGTAGTCCCTGCCTGTACTTTGCCATCAGCCGATGCTGATCTTACATCAATGTAAAATGGGTGGGAACCATAGAGGTTAACATCAATATTAGCACTTGCGAGGTCAGCATTCCACAAGGTGAATGTGTCATCAGGCTTCAACTTGAAAGTGCTCTTTGTGTGCTCTCCGAGACCATATAAAGAAGATCTTTTTATAGGAAGCCTGGAAGATAGCTGGATATACTGATCCTTAAAGACCAAGAAAGTGTCGGGGTTGGACATATCCGTGGACGTGTCGAAGAGGACATCACCGGAGGATTTTCGGGTGACAGAGAAGCCAAAAGGGATGGTGTTGTGCAGGGTAAAAAGCAGGTCTGAGTTGGGATCAGAGAGGAGGTTGTTATCTGGCAGGAGTCGATGATTTAATGGAGAGTAATGCAGGTAGTTCTTCGGAGAGTGGTTTTGCCGGGGAACGATGTGTTGCGGAATCTCCCATCTTTGGTTTTTGGAATCTGTTATTCTGACTCTCAAACGGTTCTTGGTTTCAAATCTGCATGTAGGAGGCAAAGCATGTCAACGCATAGAGCAGGGAATGTGCAAGTGGAAGACATGTCAATCATATATGAGTAAGACATGTCGTTTGCTTGTTTCAGAGGGGAACGTACATGATTCTTTAAAGAGGGTAAATTATTCACATAGTCCTCTAAGTTTTAAAGGCTGGTCATATTAGCGCCTTTATCCTATTTTTTGGACAAATCAATTTATATTAAGATCCCACATGTGGATCAACCATGTATAATGCCTAAGTCTCGGGTCGGGTTGGTTAACCCAGGTCAACTCAAGTATTTTTAATAAAAAAAATTAAAATAATATTGTTGATTAAAAAATTAGGTTTTTTTTCTAACTTAGCTCTGACAAATCACGAGTTGACCTGTCAAGTCAAGCTGGACATTACAACGCTAATAAATTATACGAAAAGATCAAGTTTAATCAGAAATTAAAAATTTAAGGATAATCATGCTAAGAATCATGATAAACAGATCCATTAAATAAAATATAAAAAATAAAAGAATATACCATGTGATGAATTGAATACCAAACATCAAAAGTAGCTGAATTTATTGAATGCTCCTTGGAAACAAGAATTTTCTCCTGCCCAAATGAAAATTTCCCTTCTTTTCTAAGGATATAATTCTATTTTTGATTGAGTTTAATAGAAGAAATCAAGTTCGAATTATTTTTTTTTTAAAGGCAGGCTATGCAACCTTGCAAGTCAACTTTTAACTAATAAATTAAGTGGTTAGTCTATTTATTTACTCCAAGCAAAGATAACATAAAAGATTATTATATTTTTTTAAGAAAAAACTTAACATTAGAACTAGTCTAAGTCTCAAGAAAGAATTAAAAAGAAGAAGAAGAAGAAGAAGAAGCAATTATTTATATGTTTTCTGTTTTCAAGAACATTCGACAGTAAGAAAAAATTAATGTAAGCAAAATCATGAAAACCATAAGGAAAGAAACTAAGCTACTTACTCAGCAATAAGATTAAGATGTTGGATATCATTTCCATAGACTGAAGATCTCTTGATAAGGCTAAGATCAGCAGTCAACAACTTGCCTGTTAAACCAGAGTTAACAGAGCCAATTTTATAGCCATAACCAACCACTTCTTCTTTCACATCCTTTCCACTAGTCAGCGGCACCCCACAAACCAACAGCAAGACTAGAAGTTGAAGATTGCTCTGAGATGGAGATGTTGCTTTTGTGTTTCTGCAGCTGTTCTTGTTCCTCTCTTTCTCCATTTTTTTGGTCATATGATCAGTTAGAGGCATTGGTGCTTACTTGGTTTCAAGTTCCAAGCTTAAATATCTAAAGAAAGCAAGATGACCATAACCATGGTGACCTTTCTGTAGTTTCCACGGGCAACTTGAAAAAAAAAA
>Ga0325405_1007439_pt1 | contig 11025 bp, 6 predicted proteins | sample PopdelMetagenome_21_FD_205663 | JGI IMG/M metagenome (GOLD analysis project Ga0325405, IMG submission 205663) | Populus deltoides microbial communities from Bellville, Georgia, United States - Xylem-Control-R2 | ecosystem: Host-associated > Plants > Phyllosphere > Stem > Wood/Secondary xylem...
GTGTATAGTGTGGTTTTGAATTTTTTTTTTAGAAAATCAACTCATTTTTTACTCAACTAACTCTAAATTATCTTTGATTTGAGCTAGATAAAATATCAATCGTATTTCAGATTAATTTTTCAAATTAAACTGAGTTAGATAATAATATGTGTGATATTTAATTCAATATTTTTTTTGATATATATTTCTAAATTTTCTCAAACTTATTCGTAATTATTAAAGGAAAATATTGCTTCATATACTTAAAAGTATGACTTAAAAATGCATCCGATTTCTCATGAATTCTTCATTAATAATTTAATACAACTTCAAACAAACAGAATATTTTCAATATTGTGTTTCGTATTTAAATGTTATAATATCAAAAAAAAATAATATAAATTACATGGAAAAATGATGAATGTCAACCAAGAAATGTTAATGAAATATTCTTATCATGTATATTATTCAAATTAGTTTGCAGCTTTCATATATTTCAGCTAGTTTTATTAATTTTTAATAATTAATTTAAGAATAAGCATTTGAATTTGAATTAATAATAAAATACATATATCAAAATCTAATTCTAAAAACATACATAAAGTACATCTTCAATTTTCTACATTAATATATCCACATATCTGTATTATATAGAATCCATGAAGCTGATTGACAGGTCCCTTGTAAGTTGTAACAGTTCTTTGCAGGTTACAGGATTCATTGTTTTGTCTGCTCTAAGTAAGTTGTGCAATGTCGTTTGAAAGGTGATAGTGTTTAAAGAAAATTTAGCACTGCATAATAATCAGGCTGGGCAAAGGAATGGTGAGGAGATTTGATTTCAAGTATCCATATTCCCCCAGCTTCGTTTCATATGCTATGCAAGAAGGAATAGAATGCTGGTGATTGTGTCATCTAGCAACTTTGATGATATAAAATCACCATTGCAGATTCTTCCATGGACTAAAATGTTACTATATAACATGCCATCATACCCTAGATAGTATAGTTGTTAAGCCTAGTCGAGTCCAGATCTACAAGTTCAAATTTTCGTATCAAGTTCTAAGTGGATGTGCTGAAAAGCTTTCATTAAATTCAAATTTCACTTTGATATTGTCTGGTCCAGCATATGCCACAAAACCCTAGGCGATGAGCTGCTGAAATGCCAACAAAGGACTTGCATATCTATTCCATGGGCCAGACAAGGTTTTATTTCTAATTCGCAAGTCATTCCATGAAATTGTTTAATTTTTACTGAAACCATTTTTAAGGCCTAGCTCAGCATTTAGTCCCTTTCTTGTTACTGCTACAGTTGACTGATAACACAAAAGTACCACCAAAAGCCATATAAATATGATCCTTTATCTCCAATATTCCTTTTATTTCCAATGCCGCAAGTTAAAAATGTTTCTGGGAAAACATCAATCCCATAGTCATAAGAATGCTGCAAGGTACAATCCATTGAGTCCTTTGCGAATCTATCATCAAAAACTGATTCTACAACTGGTGTCGCATTTGTCAGGAAATTAAGGGCAGTTACAATTAACAAAAATAAGCTAATTTGAGCTTAGGCTGGCTGCTTCAAGTGGAGACGAACAATTAACTTTTTAACAAAGAATGTTCTGTATAATGATGAAACCATTCATTTCATCATCTGCCAGCAAATCCGACATGATACATCAGCATAAACTGCTCTTAATTTCAACGAAACTTGCCAGTGCAGCCTTCCACTTTTAGCTCTTTTAACATTTATCCTCGGAGGAAGCCTAAGCAACAACAAAAGCTAATTATTACAAGGTGTTGGAATCCAATAGGATGTTGACCCCAAATGAAAAATGAAGTGATGCATCCATAAAATTAAAATAGTAACAGCGATATGCAGAACAACAATGCATTGCAAATAATTAACCCAGTGAAACTAGCTCTGGCAATTAAATTGTCCTCTCTTATCCCTGCTAATGCAAAAAACACAAGCACAGTTCCATGCAAGCAACATATGGGATTTGGAAAATAGAGATTCTACAGTAAGAATGCTAACTATTACTACATAGATATTACATATCTTTGGTCCTCGGTCCTCTCATAAAGGTGTCGTGGAACAATAGATGTATATGTGAGAGGTAATGTAATTGTAAGTGCAAGTTGTATGGGTTATATTTTCGTGACTAGATTAAACATATTGGTTTAAACAAAGTTAAAGATTTTTGAATTGTGATTATACAGTGATATGTGCCTGCTCGAGAGGTTTGCTAAGGGAATTTCCACTTGATCTGTGCCAACATTCACATCAACTACAGCAAATGGCCTATTTTTGCAATCAAAACTAGTTAATCAGCAAATAAAACATCTTCCTGAGCTTTCTTTTCCAAAGTAGCTCCGTTTCTGGATGAAAGATCTTAGTATCCAAATGATCAATCACGTGGGATTCAAGAAAGTTTCTAAATCCCCTCTTCAAGCAAATTACTCCTAGGACAGCAGCTGGATAGTTGACAAATTCCAAAGAATTATCATCATACCGGATCTTGAAGCAGTCTCAAATGAGTCAATGCTGAATAAGAATTTAATCTCTTTCCCTAGTTTTCCTATTCGAACAAAAAAACTACATCTCCAGCTCTCCACATACCAATCAACTCATATGCTACTCAACATACAACCATTAGGTCAGGAACAGTAGAAAAAAAAGTAAAACCCTGCCCCATCATCTTGCGTCGCATATCTTTTCTTATAAATTCTACAAAGCAAGATTCATCAACATAACCCAACAATCAAAAGCAATGCAGCTACACACTCCTACATGCCTAGTCCAAACAAAAAAGTACACAACTTGCATACGACTTCATTAACCTAACCTTTCTTGTCCTAAAACTAAATCTTTTGAAAACTAATATTGCTAAAAAACCAACCAAATCCACAAAGAAAAGAAATATAGCAAACTGACTCATCATTTGATTACAACTTTTGATCCTACTTTCTCTGTTTTCTCAATAAACATAATCGACATAAACACATTTTGGTTTTTACTGTTTGCATTACACACACACACACACACACTATGCATGCACACAAGTGACACAACATTCAAAAATAGGAAAACAGAGAGCAACCTAAGGCATGCTAGCCAGCCATAACCATGTTGCATTTATGTTGCAGACATTCTGTCCATTGAGTTTTAACTGATACTTCAAGTAGTCTCACACTCCCACTTACATTTTTGTGCTATTAGATTCAATATTTGTACATGGTCAACATTCTCGACTTGTGGTTATCAACTATCAAGATACATATATCCCCAAAATCCCTAACTGTTGGCACCAATTTTTGCTCCTCTTGAACAATGGCACTGTTCTCACTTGAAATCATTCCACCCTCTCTACCGAAAAAACCTATCTCAGTTTCCAGATAAAAGTTCTTAATCTACTTGATATCAGTCATTTTCAAATTATTCAATGTAAGAGTAGCAATTGAAACATGCTGATCTAAAAACTACTCTGCATGATTTAATCTCTTTCCACGAAAATGAAAAACTGATGAAGTTCACGTCTCCATGTAACAAGCAGAACAGACAACTTTATGAAACACCTGCTTATACCCACATTAACCCAAACGAAAGAAAAAGCGATTCAATTTCAGATTCAATTTTACAAACAAAACCCTTTGCCTAAACTCTAAGTTCCTGAAAAGAAACTCAAATTTACCCAAAAAAACAAGAAAAAAAAACTCACATTCTTTATTCCATTGTAACTTTGGCCCCAACTCCCTTCATTTTCTCAATAATCTTTTCAGCTTCATCTTTAGTAACTCCTTTTTTCAACAAAGTTGGTGCCTTTTCCACTAAATCTTTAGCTTCCTTCAATCCCAAATCAGTAAAACCTCTAACTTCCTTAATAACTTTAATCTTCACTGCCGCATCAAACCCTTCTAATTTCACATCAAACACTGTCTTCTCCACCTTCTCTTCCGCCTTCGCCGCTGCTGCCCCACCACCACCACCGCCCTTCATCCCAGCTCCCATACTGAACCCCATTCCTGGCATCATCACTGCCATCACTGGCATTTCCTTGATCTCCAATTTAGTACGCAAAACCTCAGTTAAATCAGATACCTCCAGAAGGGTTAATTTTGAGAGTTCATCCACAATTGAGGAGACCCTATCAGTTGATGGCGGTGGTTCTTGAGGAGATGGAGTTGATTCTTGAGAGGGAGATGTGAATCGGCGAGTAAAACTTGAGGATGTGAGAGTGAAACGAGGGGTTATTTTAAGGTTTAGGGTTTTGTGGATTTGAGAAATGAAGTGTAAAGATCTCATCTTTAGGGTTTATGGGTTATGGGTTTTGCCTGTTCTTTGAAATTACAGGGATTATAGGAGCATTTTTGAAGGAGGTTAGTGTCGTTTTCCTTCCTTTGAAGCTGAGAAAGAGAAACTGCGGTAACTGTAAAATCCAGGCATAAACCCTACAACTGCTATCAAACAGGCTTTGCTGTTTGGTGCACTAATGGGCTGAACCAGGCATAGCCTCTAATGTTGGTAGATCATTGATATCTTCTTGATTTTAGGACCTTTAGTCCACGGGTTAAACAAATTAATAATAATAAAAAAGATAATAATAACATTGTGTTGATTTTTTTTTAAAAAAATGAATGATTTTTTTTATTGAGTTTTATTTGGATTAACTTAGTTTTTTAACTGGGATAATACTAGATCAATTTTTTATATATAAAATCTAACCTGAATTATATATTAAATTAAACAAATTTTGAGTTAACCTATAACTTAGAGCATGAATTATAATAATATTATCATACACCCTTCTTTTTGTTACATTTTTAGTGATGTTGGAATGATTTACATAATTAAAATTTGATTAGTTAATTATGAAGGAATCCAGTAACTTATTTGAAAGGAAAGATATACTATACTGAAATTGTCAAATAATTAATAAATTGATTATAATATTGAAAACCATCATATAAATCAAGGGTACTTGTATAGCTAACCATGTATATTATCTACATAATTTTAAAAAATCAATATTCATTTCATTTCAGAAAACAGTGTAATTACTTATAAATATAAAAAGAAACCATTTTGAAAAACTTTATGATATGTTAAAATACTCATTTTGAGATATAATTCCAAAGGCATAGTATAATTTTCCCTTGCAATTTAATTTTTATCATAATAAAGCTCCCATAAGATTTTCTGCTTGAAATGATAACGATTTTTTTCTGGTCAAAAGAAGAAAAGCTTGACAATTAGCATTTTCATGGAGGTTATAGATAAATACAACGGTCAAAAAGACTTGATCTTTACAGCACTTGCTTAAAATCACATTCGACACACATCCATTTCTCTCTCTTCTTCTTTGGTTTTTAGCCTATAAAGGCTAAGCAGAAGTCATTGGTTGCTTGCGGTCTTCACTTTTGAAATTGCATGGAACGTAAACAGTAGAGTAGTTAATGTTCTGAAAGACATCCAGCGCTCAAGAAACTTAAACACATTGTCATACGATGTTCCTGTTTCTTCTTGTTCATAAGCTCTAAAAATGGCAAGACAAGAAAAAAGGAGAAGCTATGCTGAAATGGGAAATAGGAGGCGAAGTACCAGGCTGCAACAGAAGCTAATGGACGCAGAGACCTCCTCCATATCTAGAGCTCCTAGCTAACCATGAGGTAACTCTTGTCACTATGATTAGTTTAATTTCGATAGAGGAAATATAAAATTAAATTTTGTGTTAGCATGGCAGCAGATAGGTTTCATCGACATTGCAGAAATGAGTTCTAGATTATTATTTTTTCTAATTATTATCTATTCTGTTGAAGAAGAACCTAGAGAGGAGGGAGATTCTTTACAGTAACCATTGTTTTGGGAAATCCATATGGGAGGAGAACATGAATTTAAAGCTCCAAAGAGTTTAATCAAAACAATATTATTTCATTAAAAAAAAATTACTAGAAAGTCGTCGTCGTTTTTTAATTCACCTTGTGAACCCACAGCTCAAGCCTTGATAAGCTAGACCTCGAGCCGATAACTATGGTCTTAATAAAGGCCTAGCGATCCCAAACACTATTATTAATAAATCAAATGTGAATATTCAAGTAGGCTTAAAAAAGTGAAAGCACTCATGTAATGTGAATTACTGTTTGAAATTTTAGTTGGCATATGTTTGCGTTATATCTTCTTGCTATTTAGCTTGATGGGAAGAAGACATGAAAAGTAAAAGGAAATTTCCTCAAACTGCAGCTGAAATTTCCAGGAAGTTCTGGAGCTATGATCACGGGACACAAGGCAGGGTCTTCAAAAGCCCTGCTAGATGCCTGAGAGCACCATCATATTTCCATTCCTCGTCGATCAAGTTGAGCATTTCCATTATATTTTGCATCTTTATTGGCATTGACTATTCGCAATAGGCAAATGAAAAATCACAGAAGATCTCACACTTGTTTGTTGAACCTTTTCTACTATTGCTATTATGAGTTACGTGCATAAAATTTGTAGATTTGACTACGTACTGCCCATTGACTTGGCAAATTGCTCAAAGAAAGGCTCACGGTAACGGGTTTTAAAAGAGGAGAAACGGGTTTTGCAATTTGGTGAGATTAAACTGTTCGAAATTGAAATGGCAGTGGCCCTTGTCACTGATTTTGAAAGAGCAGGTCTGAAAGTTGATTGGCTCAAGCAAAGGTTGGTTGCAGACGAGGGAAGTGATTAAACAACCTACGTCCTTGAAGGAGGCAAGGGATAGAACTAATCAAGTTATCAATGAGAAGAAGAGAAAGCTGGAAGAATATGAAGCTCTTATGGTGGTACTTCTAGTAAGGATGGCAGTGTATCAAGAAAAACTGGCGATGCTTCAAGAAAACGTGAATTTAACAAAGAAGGAACTGCATGCAAAGAAAACGTAAAAGGATAAAAGAAACGATCTCAAATGCAAAGGCAAAAGATATATACTATACAACATTCAACATTAGATGAGCTCCTCTGAGTTTACACCATCTCTATAATTTGAACTATAGTATAACAAAAAAAGTCATTCAGTTCAAATCATCTTGTGACAAATTTGAAGTCTTGCTATTTTGGTTTCGTTCATTTTATCGATACAATGAAGCGTTCAGGCAAACAAACCGCGATGCCCTGTTCTTTTGGTAACTATATCGTATGGTCTTGCATATTCTCATCGCTGAAAAGTTTAGATGCACTTTACTTGTAAGTTGTAATGTCAATGTGTTTTTTGAATTATAGCTGGCATATGCTGTGTTATACATAACATCTTCTGTGCTGCTTGGCTTGATTGGGTAGAAGAGAAGAAAATACAAGGGCTTGAGATGAAATGGAAATCATCCACATGTTCCGTTTATAAAAAAATTTGAAGCATGGAGTTAGCATTTTGAAGCAGCAAATCAAAGGTGTTGCTTGGACAACTGCTTGATCACCAGTATTGTTTTTGCCTCTTTGTATTTCTATTTCTTGAGATTGAGGAGGGCATAAGGCAGGGTCTTAGAACACCTCTAGAAGCCTGAGATCCCTATAATCTTGCTGTTCCAAATGTTACAATTTGAGCAACAGAATAACATTAGCATGTATGATGGCCTTGACTGTCACAGAAATAGATAGCTTCGTTGTTTACTGATCCTTTTCTGGGATTAGAATTTATGCATTTTATGTATAAGTTTTCAAGACTGCTGCCCATTGGCAAAAGATTGCAAGAACTTTTACATGCCAAATCTGTTATTTCTGATGAAGATGAACCATTGAGAGCAGACAGCTAAAAATAAAAGTAAGCAGATGGGTTTTAAGTGATTTTTATTCATGAAAGTATACTTTAAGCAGCCAAAACAAAGTGGAAACATGAAATTTATGTTTGAAAGAACTAAAGAAAGACGAGACCGTAGAACAGGAAAAAGACACGATGCATTTTAACACAAGATATTTGAAGCATAGATCTAACTAGGCACTGCGATTCAAGCATTAATCTTCCTGCAACTCTTTCTAATCTCTCCCCTGGAACCTGTCAACGGAGAGATATTTCCCATCTTAACCATGGACTTGGCAAATTGCTCAAAGAAAAGCTCATTGTTCTCGGCATATTTCTTGACCAATTCCATCGATGCTTCATTCTTTGTCAGGAGAACTTGGTCAGAGCTCAACAGTCCCTTTGAAGCCAATATGTTGTTGAAGTAGCTGTTGTCGAACTTTGTTGGACTTACAAAGTCCAAGAAAAACAGGTTCTGGTCACCTCCTGATCTGGGGCACCTAGTGCGCAATTGGGCAGCAAATGATTGTTGAAGAGTGGAATCAGGCTGCCCATTTCCTGACTGGTTGTACAGCCTCTGCCTGAAGCTGGTGCACCGAGCATTTCCAATTGTGTGGCTCCCTGAACAAATTTTTTCGAAACTTAAGGACCTTATTAATAGTTTACGGAAGCTCAAAGAAGGGCATTGGTTGAGTTAATTTACCAGATAGTGCTACAAGATCAACAACATCAAGGCCTTGTAACTTGAACTTGGTAAGAATTGTTTGAAATGTGTTGTTTGGAGCAGGAATATTGTTGTTAGAACCACTCAAACTTGCACCTCTAGAGTCCCTTCTTCCCAATGGAACTTCCCAGCTAGGACCTCCAGCCTGTGTGTACATTAACAAAATGTGGTTAGCTCTGGAGTTTCGGTAACCAAGCATTACAAGACTAATTCTTATGTAACACTTACAATAACAGTAGAATCTCTTGCAGCCAAAGCCATGATATCAGCACAGGAAACAGTTTGAGGACACTCCTTCTCTAGTGCAGATTTAATCTTGTCGATCACTTCAAATCCTCGAACTGAGTTTCTGTTTGGATTTGACCTCTTCTCAGTTATTATGCTTCCTCTGCTGTCTAGCAATATTGATGCATCACAGCCCTGCAATTTTAACAACAGTTTAAATTATAGTAGTCATGATGGTAGAAGAGCTAGTGATGAGCAGAGTTACATATAACATATAGTAAGTAATCAGTTATAGACCTTGACAAAACAGTCATGAAAATGGAGCCTAAGTAATGAGGCTGCCATGCGAGCTTCTTTAGCAACTGCCTTGGCTACAATGGAGTTTACTATTTCTTGAGCTTTCGGGCATGACCTATCGTAAAACTGTGGGTAGAGGTAGCCACCACTTGTCTTGCCACAAAAGCAAAGAGGAGCAAAGGCAAGGAGAGCAAGAGCAAGAACTAAGACAGTGCTAATAGACTGAGCCATTACTGCTTCAATCTTTTTAGACTATCACTTCCAAAACCAAGACTTCTTCACAGGAATGCTAAGGAATATGAAAAAGAATCAAGTTTCAAAAGTTGCTATGATGAGAGAACTTTAGATGGTCTTGGGGTATTTATAGAAGGAACCTTATGAAAAGCCTTGAGAAATAGGCGGGGAGAAGGAGGGAAGGGAACAAAAGGTTGGAGTTGGTAACTAACTTACTTTTCATCAATGCAAGGCAAAAAAGAAAAGACACAGTGGTTACCAATTCATTTTATTTAGGAAGCGTTTCTAGTGTAAACTGTGTTTTTTTAATTTTTTTTAAAAATATTTTTTTTTATTTTAAAATTAATATTTTTTTTGATGTTTTTAAATTATTTTAATACGCTAATATCAAAAATAATTTTTTTTTTAAAAAAGCTATTATTTTAATGTATTTTCGAGTAAAAATTTCTTTGAAAAACAACCACAATTACAACCACACTTCCAAATTCCTTCTAGACTTATTAGCCACATTCATACAAAAGTTGTATGAAAGCAACTAAGCAGTTCCTAAATTGATTAAGTTAAGTAATTAACTGTAATGGGTTTTCTGTATAACATTGTACTACCATGGCTGTACGACACTGTGCGTGCTGATCTAGACATCCTATCTAAACCAGTCCTTGGTAACTTGAACTCCAATCTTTGTTGTGGAAAAAACCAGAGTGAGCATGTAACCGAACCTCATTTTTCTAAACTGATGGGATGTGCAGAAAACAATGCACAAAACACAGATTTCAAAGGATGTTTTTTCAGTATCACAAATGATCGGGCTAATTATCATCTTCCTTGCATAATTTTGTCCAGAGCCCTTGTTCATGACTCGAGTTTGGAGATTTGGAGGCGGTCAAATGATATAGTTTTTTATAATTTTGAGCCCCAGCACTGTGATGACAAGCATTGGCGAGAGAAACGCCGCGGAAAGAGAAGTAGATTCACCTGCTCTATTGACAAAATGGATGTTCTCAAACATTAAAGATAGTATCAAATGTCCGTGACCACTAGAAAGCAATACAGCAGCTAGCTGTAAACATCGCATGGGGTTGAAACATTCATACATTTCGATCAAAGCTGTATCCATAACAAGCATGCAGCTACCTTCTCTTATTGTTACTTAATTTGCTTGTAATTAAATAGAATGTTAATAAGAGATCGGATGGAATCAATCAAACCCTATTGAAGGTTCTATGTGTTCTTATTGGTATGATCTCTTTTTTTGACTTGTAAAATCTATATTAATATACATAGCACCTGCACCTGTCTCTTTTCTGTGATGTGTATTGACATGCAAATATTCTAAAATACAGCGTGAGAATATCATCAGACCAATAATGTGAGAGAACTGCTAGGGTTGGACAACCACTCCAAAAAGTTGGTAATTCTTGGAAAGTAAGCAACCTTCTTTGGCTTATTTGACTGTAATTAAGAATGTGAAAAACAATGAATTTTAAGATTTTTTTTTTATTTTTTAAAATTTATTTTTAATATGAATGAGTCAAAATAATCTAAAAATACTTTTTAAAAGATTATAACATAAAAACATTTAAATCTAGATAAAACACACGAGTACCGCCGAAACATAAAACAAGATCTCCAACGGGAGAGAATATTGGTTTGTCTTTTTCGAGCATAGACTATTCCTAAACCTAACAACTATTGCACCAGGGAAATTCAGTTGAACCAATCAATAATCCTTTTTTAGAAATCTGAGTTGACCGTGCACACAGCATCTGGAAAAAGTGGACCATTTAGTAATAAATAGTTAGGCGGCCGTGGCCCGCT
>Ga0325405_1007448_pt1 | contig 11018 bp, 10 predicted proteins | sample PopdelMetagenome_21_FD_205663 | JGI IMG/M metagenome (GOLD analysis project Ga0325405, IMG submission 205663) | Populus deltoides microbial communities from Bellville, Georgia, United States - Xylem-Control-R2 | ecosystem: Host-associated > Plants > Phyllosphere > Stem > Wood/Secondary xylem...
TTCCATGTTAAAAAATTAAAATAGAACCCTACTAAATATATATTCGAGAAATATACCCAGCAGAAATCATGCAACTTCTTGACAAGAATCGGACAGTTCGAATATTCGACTTATTAGTTATAGGAAAGTAAAAATAATTGGCAGATTAGTTGGAAAATCAAAACTTAAATGCTAATATAAGAGTTCATGCCCTTGCAACGGCTCGTATATATCTTTAATTTTGTAGTATTTAATTAATTAATTAGGTTCTGAATTTATTATTTAAAAATTATTAGTTCGAGTGTTATAAATTATAGAATTACTAAAAATTTATATAATTATTAATTTTAAAATTTTGAAGGATTAATCAAAGTATATATAAACTTATCCAATGATTTAAAAAAAAAAATCTTTTTGTGCACTTAAAACAGCTAGTTGATTACTCAAAGTTAAACTTGGTAAAAATTTGTGTTTAAAACAGAGTTAGGGGAATATTTATGTCAAATTAAAAATTAGATCCATTTAATTTTTTATATTAATTTTTTTTTAGAATTTAATCTTTAATATAAAATATTAACATGATTTAAATAATATAAATGAATAAGAAACTATTCTTAAATAATTTTTTATTGATATATTTTGAAAAAACTCAACTCTTTAAAAATCATTATTTGTTTATTTAATGGGAATATAAAAAGTTAAAACTAAACTAAAAAATTACTCACTCTCTGCATCTCCCTTGCTCTGGTCTACACCGGGAAAATGAGACTCCTTATATACGGTATCTGCTTTCATGCGGAGATGGGACAGCTTCGAAAGGCAACCACTTGATGTCAGCCTAATTCTTGGATTTTAAATGGAAAATTAAAATTTAAACAATTTAAGTACTTGACTTTTGACAATAAATTCTCAACCGTTGGATCAAGCCAATAACTAGGGAAGGAAACATGCTGTTACATAGGGTCCTGTGTTTTCCGGAATCTATTTTGAAAACCACAACCGCGAAGGCCCAATGCCTGAGATTGATTCGGTGAGGACGAGGCTATTATAGGCCTGTCAATGGAAGAAGCTTGATGTTCCCTATTTGAGCCCTAACGGCCTATTAAGGCAGGCTTGGAGGCCCGTCAAGAGAGGTTCGTTTGAAGAAGCTCAAATCCCCTTCCACTTGGATAAAAGATTTTGAAAAAATAACGCTGCAATTCGTTTCTTCTCTGGAATTCATAACAAAATCTTCTACATAACCTTTAATTACAATTCCCAGATTTGTCACAGCTTCTGCCTTTAGGGACTTGACACCAAGAAAACAACTCTCTGATCCCCTTTCATTTAGATTTTGAATTTCAGCGCAAAACACCAATGATCCATCAAGTTTTTGCATGATGATTATTTCAATTTTCTCAGTGTCCAAGCAGGATTCCACAGCCAAAACATTCAAAATCAAACACACAAATCGCACTCAAGAGAGATTCGCAAACTTGTAAAATATTCATTTATTCTAAAAACTGAATTTCATAGATTACTCCAACTTTAAACTAAATAGATTTTGAAACAAGATGACCCGAACCCACTCTACACAAACAACAAAACAAATATCCCTTTAACCACCGAACCCGTATAGCGTGCGGCCCTGCCTCTTCAAAGCATACACAACATCCATAGCAGTCACTGTCTTGCGGCGAGCGTGTTCAGTGTACGTCACGGCATCACGAATCACATTCTCCAGGAAGATCTTGAGAACGCCTCTGGTTTCTTCGTAGATAAGACCACTGATACGCTTGACTCCACCACGTCTAGCCAGACGACGTATGGCAGGCTTGGTGATGCCCTGGATGTTATCACGAAGAACCTTGCGATGCCTCTTGGCTCCTCCCTTTCCCAATCCCTTCCCTCCCTTTCCTCTCCCTGACATTTTCTCTCAAAGAATTCCCTCGGTTTGATTTTTGCGAGGTTGTAGAGGTGGAATTTGGAGGGCTGGTTTTATAGGAGGAGAGGATTTTTGGTGGCCGTTGGATGAGGCGTGGATCTGTGTGAGGGCTGGGTTTGGGTTTTCGGTCGCTGGATTGAGAATGCTTGAATTTGATTGGATAAAACATGAGGGGGCGGATCGTGTAGATTAGGAGTTTGAAATAGAAGCGGGGGCAAAAAGAGTTTGGAGGGGGATTTTCCCTCACAGAGAAAACACAAATCTTTTTGCCGCCTTTGGTTTACGCAGAATGTTGTTTTCAAATGGATTTTTATTTTACCGCCACGTGGGCAAAGGCCTCTATGAGGTCATGATAAAACATCAACGATTGTGTTAACTTTTAATAGCGTTTGATGCCTTGTTTGTTTTAAGATAAACGAATTCTTAAAAACTTAACTTTTCTTTTTTTTTTTTTTTTATGGTTGGTAACAGTATAGAAAAGTAGTAAATAAAAACTTAATTCCGGTCAACATAAAAAAGCTACTTTATTAAAAAAAAGTGTTTTTTTATAAAAAAAAACTTTTTTTTTCATTACATCCATTTTTACAAATCACGATCTCTCTCTCTCTTAAAAAATGATTGCAAGCAAGAACAATTGCAGAAGCATTTCTCTGGACAATTGAAGCATTTCACTTGAACAATTGATTTAAGGTATTTTTTTCTTTTATTATTTCTTTTATGCTTTTATCTTCTTCATAGATTTGTAAAAATTATGGCATAATCCATTTCCCTAATCTTGATAAATCTGCTACCTATCATATGTTTTCCATAACATTTCCATTACACAGCTAAAATTCATCAAGCAAACCACAAAAAACACAATTTTTCCATGACAGTTTTCTTCTTCATCACTCACATTCAGCAGTTTTATTGTAACCAAACAAACCAAATCAAGTGCACAGAGAGAGGCACTTGAAAATCCCCAAACTGTGTTAATCAATCTTCCCCAGCAAAAAGCAGCCCCTCCCTGTTACCCCATCCTCGGATCCAGCCACCATATCCCAGGTGGAATCGTTGAAAATCAACCCTTGCTCTTTTTTTTTTAACAGTAGCCGAGGGAGAGAGGGAGGAGAACTGGGAAGGAGGAGCCTTGTTGCCCCTTGAATCTTTGACCTTGGTCCTGCTTCTTTGTCTTGAATATTTGCTTCTTTGTGCACAAATAGCGAGAGAAACAGAGAGGGAGCACGGGGAAACCGACAGTGAACAGGAGCATGAGAGAAACCAAGAGGGAGAGGGAACAAGGGGAATCGACCGAGAGGGAAAGGGAACAGGGAATAGGGGAATGAGAGAGGGGAATCGACCGAGAGGGAGAGGGAACAGGAGAATGGAATTATAAGTTTAATTTTATACTTGTGAAGTCAGGGGAAGGAAGCTTTGAAGGATTATGGGTCTTTTCATGGCTAATTGCTAGGCTTTGTAGATTGAGCCGTTGAAGGTAGCCATTGAATTTAGTCTCGTGAGCACCTGCAAAACATGGGGCTGGCTGCGTGTTTGTAAGGGAAATGCAAGAGATAATGAGAGTTTTAACCAGAGAATGTGAGCTCTCATTTGTTTCCATGTGTTTGTGCAAGAGTTAATGAGCTTAGAGGGTTTTTTTTTGTTACTTGGTGACTTGTGAACTAGGATTGATAAATGATTAGTATTTGATTATATTTGTTACATCTGGATAAATTTGTGGGATTATACCGGTAATTATATGGATTGTCATAAATATTATATATTGTCAGCTTCTTTCAGCATAATTTATTGTATTGATTGTGAAAGTATTTTTTATGCTTTTTTTAATATTTATTTCCTCAAATTTTTAGGTTTTGTTATCAGAAAACTTCACTTTCATGTTATGGATAGTAAGATAATTCATGCAGCATGTATGGGAGCAGCTGTAACTGTGATAGCTATAGGAGTAGCTATTATTGAACAAGAAAGAAATAGAATTTATATACCAAGAGAACTATGTATAAATGCAATTGCTCAACGAGAATTCTATATTGATAGCATTTTGAATCAAAGTGATAGACATTGCGTTGAACAAATTCATATGAAACCTGTTATCTTATATAGATTGTGTGATGTTCTCACAAGTCATGACCTATTACGATCAACTCAAAATGTGTCTATTAGGGAGCAAGTAATTGTGTTCTTACAAATTATAGGTCAAAACCAAAGATTTCGTGTTACTAGTTGTATATACTATAGGTCTGTTGAAACTATTCATTGTTACTTTAGAATTATTTTAAAAGCAATTCTTAAGTTATACAAACACCTTATTAAAGATCCAGAGGATACAGTTCCAGCAAAGATAATGAATAATTGAAGATTCTATCCTTATTTTAAGGTATGAAAATAATACCAATATTTTTATACATTAATTAATTACATCTAGAAGAAAAGGTTATAAATTATTTTTTCATGTTTATATAGGATTGTGTGGGAGCAATTGATGGTACCCATGTTCCTGCAAATGTTCCTGTTGAGATTCGAGGAAAGTTTCGAGGTAAAAAAAAAAGGATCAACACAAAATGTTTTAGCAACTATAACTTTTGATTTGAAGTTTATATATGTTTTAGCTAGCTGGGAAGGAAGTGCCCATGATTCACGGGTTTTAGGTGATGCATTATCAAGACCTAATGGTTTAAAAATTCCAAGAGGTATATAATAAAGTATGTATTGTATGCAATAAACATATAAAATGTCTTATTACATAAAGATATTAATAAGTTTTTTTTTTAATTTGTAGGGAAATATTATCTCGGTGATGCTGGTTACGGTATTCGAAAATGAATCATTTCTCCTTTTCGTGAAGTTTGATATCATTTGAATGAGTTTACTAGGGCTGAGCATTTTCGGTTCGGTCCGGTTTTGGACCAAAATAAACAACCAAGCCGATTTTATTTTCTTTTAGTTTTGGAACCGAACCGAACCGAAAACCAGTTCAAACCGATTAATTTTGGTTCGGTTCGGTTCAGGTTTTTTCCCTTCCAAACCGGTTCAAATCGAAATTACTCCGATTGAGTTTTTTCTGGGCTTTTTATCGACAACATTTTTCAACACTTCTGTTTTGCACTTGCTTCCATTTTCCAGAAAATCAACTTCAATTTTTGTTTTGATAGATCCTTGCCCATAAGTTAAACCCAGCAAAAGAATACACAAAACAAAACAAAAAAGATATCCCTGGCTGTGACTACTTTCTTTGCAATTAGGTTAGCTAGTCCGCTATTTCCTGTTCTTTAAGCTCAATGAGCTTAGGGTGTCATTACACCCCTTTAATTAGAATAGATCTTGATTTAATGTCCTTTCTTCCTGGGTTTTGAAATTTCCTGAAAAATGTGAAATAAGAGTGGTTAGAAGTAGGAATCGTTGGAACTAGATGAAAGCCTAGGATAGCCTCAAGAAGCGATTTCAAACACTACTTACAAAATTTTGTAATAGGATAGCCTCAAGACTGGAATTCTTAAACCTTTCTTTGCATATTCCTGCGCCGTCTGAGATGAGAGATGAGAGACAGAGAACATGGAGAAGAAGGAGACAGATTTGAGAGATAAGAGGTGAGAGGCAGAGAGCATGAAGAAGAAGACAATGCACAAAACTTTTGAGAGATGAAAGGCAGAGAGAAGGGAGAGGCGGCGGCTGAGAAAGTGAGAATAGTGATTTAAGTTTAGGTTAGGGTTAGAAAATATGCTATTTATACTCTTTTTTTTTTCAAGAGCCAGCTTAGTTGAACCGGGCCGGTTTGGTACGGTTTAATCGGTTTTAGATTTTAAAAACCAAAACCAAACCGAACCGAACCGGAAATATTTTGTGATTTTCTAATCGGTTTTTTTACGGCTCGGTTTTTTCAGTTATTTTTTTTCCGGTTTTCCGGTTTTTTTGCTCACCTCTAGAGTTTACAGAACGTTATCCAGAAAATGAAAAGGAGCTATTTAATCTTCGACACTCTTCATTGAGAACTGCTATTGAGCGAGGGTTTGATATTTTAAAGAGTCGTTTTAGATCAATTGATGAAAAATCTTTTTGGTCTTATGAAACACAAGTAGGTGTTGTGCTTGCATGTTGTATTATTCATAATCATATAATGGGAGTTAATCCTTTGACTTTCTTATGGAAGAAATATGTTTGGAAAGTGAACCAATTAGACAAACAATCAACTTAAGTCAACGTGAGGAAAGGGAAGAGAATAAGGAGTGGATAACAAATAAAAAAATAATTGCATCAAGCATGTGGAATGATTATAACACTCAAAGAATCTAGTAATTGAGTGTTAATTATATATTTTTATTTTTATTATGTCTTGCTTGAGTTTGTATTATCTTTGTTATGTATTTGGAGTAGATGTTGATTTTATTATTAAGTTCTTATGTATTGTATGTATTCTCTTTTAAATATTAATTGTATTTTTTATATGAAATTTATTAAATCTAAATACTATATGATTTTATTTTGTATAAATTTGTAATTTCTTTTTTGTAGAAATGAGTTCCACACAAAATGAAAAATGCAAGGGCAAGTACTTCACATGGTCTAGGCATATGTCTCACATGTTACTTGAGATATTAGCTGAGGAGGCACTTAAAGGAAGCAAACCTTCTTCCAACTTTAAAGCAGAATCTTTTGCTAAGGTGGCTACAAAAATCAGTCAAAAGTTTAACATGCAATGCGAGCCTAAGCATGTGGACAATCAGCTCAAGACTGTGAAAAAAGAATTGGGAATAATAACCAAGCTTAAAAATATAGTGGCTTTGGCTGGGATGATTGTTTGAAGATGATTACAGTTTCGAAAGATGTATATGATGAAGAAGTAAAGGTATGATAAATATTATACTTTTTGTAATTTTTATATTTACTTTTGTTTCTAAAATGTTATACAATGATCTAAAAAATTGCATATTCTAAACTTTATGAACATGCACATCTCAATCATGACAAGTATCTCAACAAAAAAACTTGATATGTACGAGGCAATGACAATTGTTGTTGGAAAAGACATGGCAACCGGAAATTATGCCAAATCATATGCTGATGTCAACTTGGAAGAGAACACTTGAGAACAATGAATTTCAATTGAAAATGAAGGGGAATATGAAGAAACTTCTAAGAGAAAAGAAACATCTTCCTCTAGTACACAAAAGAGACAACATAGGAAGAGAAATTGCATGTATGAAGATGATGATCTTGAAAGGTTGTCTAAACAGATTGGAGATGTAGCACTTGCAATTCAAAGCCTCAGCAAAAATCAACGTGATGTTAATGCGTTGTATACGGAAGTGATGAAATTTGAAGGCTTTGATGAGATCACTCTTGGGGATGCATTTGATCACTTGGTCCAAAATGAAATGTTGGCAAAAGCATTTATGGCAAAAAATGCTAATTTAAGGAAAATTTGGGTTCATAATTTTTTGAACCAACGCTACTACATGCCTGCTTGTTAAGATGATTTGACTATGATAAGAAACTATATGTTTGTTATTTGACAAGTATGTTTACTTGTTTAATTCGGTCTAGCATGTTTATGTTTGTTAATTTGAACTAATATGTATGTATATGACATCAAAACTTAATATTTTATGCATGACTATGTTTGATGTTAGATATTTATATTTATTTCTTGATACTTATTTGATATATATTAAAGGGATATTAAAAGGATCATTGCTTATACTCGTAAAAAAAAATTATTTATCCAAAGAAACCCATCAAAATATTTTTTTATTTATTTGTCTTTTAAAAAAATCTTCATACCAAAAAAAACCCAAATATCTAACTCTTACTATAAACTAATTTGGCTTTCTTCATATGAAAAAAAAAATATTTTAAGCTTTTAAAATTGAAAAAAAAATTAATAGGTTTTATTTATGAAAAATTTCACAATATTATATCTCTATAATATTATATGACATATATAGTTATATTTTATAAAATTAATAGATTAAATATTTATATTTAATATTTTTCAGATAAATTTGAAAAAAAATTTAATTTATTAAGAAATTATTTTCCAGTTCATTTTCCATAACATAATCAAACACTGGAAAGTGTTTTCCAGTTCATTTTCCATTACACTACCAAACATCGGAAAATACTTTCTTCGGGATTCACTTTCCAAAAGAAAACTACTTTTCTGCAAACAAACGGGGCCTGAATATAACCCATTTTTTAATAGCGATTGTATACAAACTTAATATTAAAAAACATGAAGTTCTATGTTTTTTTTTTCAATTCAACTTTTCTATTTTTTATTTTTTTTAAATCATCTTCAAATTTTTATAACAATAATTTGTGTTGCTTTTAAATAACTACTATATAATTTAATTTAAAATCCAGGTGGACAAAGAGTCAGGTGAATAAGTTATTTTTTTAAGAATTTCTTTTTTTTTCATTTTTATTCTTGTATTTTTTTTATTTGGTGGTTAGGTTATTTTTAAATTTGTTAAGTTGACTGAGTTACTTTGATCCATCTTTTGTATAATTTAATTTTAAATCCAAATTAAATAAGAAATTAGATTAAATATTTAAAGGCTGATCAACTTGACTATATTTAATTACAATATCTAATAATTTTCTATAATCTATATTTTTTCTTTGTTATGATCAAGAATTCCATATAATTTAACTTGATTATAATTAAATTTCTAATTACCAATAAGATAATATTTTTCAAGATTATCATAAATTTTTTTGACCTTATTTTCTGAACCTATCAAATTATATATCATCGCGATCGCGTATGACATGTCAAATAAAAATGGATTTATAACACATATCACAATATTGTTTTGATATGATATGATGATTTAAAGAAAATTTGAGAATTAGTCCATTAAGGACCGATGTAATATGATGATTTAATGAAAATTTGAGTTTTTGTCACTTAAGGACTAAAAATAGAAGTTTTTGAAACCATAGAGTTGAGATTAGAGTAAATAAAAATAAAAAGATAAACATATACGAAATGAATAGTATAGGGTAGGGACTCATAAAAGCTTTTGAACACCTTTAAAAACAACGATCCACCTCTCCCCGTTTCCTCCAATCACACCCAAGAACCTAAAATCCAGCGGTCCAAAATATAAACCACACCCATCGCACGGATCGACACTTAATCCAATGGCTACAACGCCGCCTCCCTCTCTATAAAAATTACCTCTCCAAGTCCAATCACTGGCAGCGGCAATCATAAAGCCAACTTGAGATTTTTGAGAGAGAATCAAGAAGGGTTAAGCAAAGATGTCAGGAAGAGGAAAGGGAGGTAAGGGATTGGGAAAGGGAGGAGCCAAGAGGCACAGGAAAGTTCTTCGTGATAATATCCAGGGTATCACGAAGCCTGCGATTCGTCGTCTGGCTAGGCGTGGTGGAGTCAAGCGTATCAGTGGTCTCATCTACGAGGAGACCAGAGGCGTTCTCAAGATCTTCCTGGAGAACGTGATTCGTGATGCTGTGACATACACCGAGCACGCTCGCCGCAAGACTGTGACAGCTATGGATGTTGTGTATGCTTTGAAGAGGCAGGGACGCACTCTCTATGGGTTCGGTGGTTGAGGGGATCTGGGGATTTTATGGGCTAGTGGTCGATTTAGGGTTTTTATGTGTTTCTTGGGTATGTGGTTTGATAGGCATTAGGCTTCAGCTTTACAAATAGTGGTCGTGGTAGATATCTGATTCCTGTACTTGCAAAACGTCATGTATCTATCTCTTGATACTTGTTCAATATGAAAAGCTCTTATTGCTTCGTATTCTGTTTCCCATCTTGATTACTTTAATCTCCTGATTCAACCTCTCAAACTGGTTCTCTTTGCCCACTGAGAAATTGTATGAAATTAGGAACAAGATTAATCATTCACGCCACTAAAACGATTTATGGTTAAAGTAAAATTGAATTTGAGTGTTGATTCGGAAATTCAAAGACAGAAAAGGTGGATTTAGTTAATTGTATATAAAAAAGGGACATAACATGTGGTTTTGTTCTGTTTTCGTAGTCTCCCACTTTGAGCTTGATCTATGTTTTGCTTTTGGCATGCCATATATACTCATCTGGAATTTCAGGATTCTAGGCGGGCAGAAGTAAGAATCTGAAAGCTGCCGCTTCTGGCTTGGATGCAATGCCATTGGCTGAACCAGAATCATGTAGAACATTCATACTGGAAATTCAATTGAAATGTTCTATTTGCTGTCTTCAATATTGATCTCAATGAAATGATTGTTGCTTTATGTTGGGTTTTCCAATCTGATTTTGTCTAATTGACCTGCGTTATGCTTCTCAATTCTTCGGAATTTTCTCAGGACAGAAAAATTGCTGAAGACATGTCTTCCGTTCATGAAATTATCAAGCAGATGATAGTTTGAAATTGGGTTGCCTGCATGAATGCAATATCGAAGAATGCTACACAACTTGCAAGCATAGATTTTTGGTTGATTCATCAAAAAGAGAGTATTTGAAGTTCTTAAATGAAGAAGTTTGGGGTTACGTCAATGCAAATGTTTCCAATGGAGGAGGATTGAGATGCTTCAACTGCCTTTACCATGAGGATTTTTATTGGAATTTTACAAGGGAAAGCTGTTCTTAAGTTTAATGGGCCTAAAACTGTAATAAGGGAAGTTTGATGGGCTTAAATATCTACAACGTTAACAAATTTGATGAAGACGCCCTATCAAATGCAATATTAAACTATGGATTTCACTAAGATTTACATACTAAGATTTAAATTCATTTTTCCCGTTAAGAAACAAAGCTTTTTTGTCGTCACCATTTCAATGTTAAAAAAGATTATTTTGAATTTTTTTAATCTAAAGCATGTTTTTTTTTTTTTTTTTTATATCTTAAGACTTTGCCGGTATCATAACAGCTCTCACATTAATTTGGCGCCATGTCCCAAATTCAATCTGATCCCTCAACTCACAACAATCTTCGTCCCGCGTTCATGACGCCGCAAAAGCTTCTCCCAGTCGAAAAATGCACACTGGGATGCCCCATCCTAGACTGCTGCATGGGCGGAGGCATCCCTTGCAACTCCATAACCGAAATCGTGGCTGAAAGTGGTTCCGGCAAAACCCAACTCTGCCTCCAACTCTCCCTCCGCGCCCA
>Ga0325405_1007450_pt1 | contig 11016 bp, 15 predicted proteins | sample PopdelMetagenome_21_FD_205663 | JGI IMG/M metagenome (GOLD analysis project Ga0325405, IMG submission 205663) | Populus deltoides microbial communities from Bellville, Georgia, United States - Xylem-Control-R2 | ecosystem: Host-associated > Plants > Phyllosphere > Stem > Wood/Secondary xylem...
GATGGGAGTCACGAAGAACAACTATCGTTGTTAATGAGAGAGATCAGTGTTGGATGAAGCTGACAATATCAAAGAATTAGCACAGCTGGAATTCATAGGCAATGAAGCTGGTTGAATATGTTCTTCCATATATTAGTTTCTTTAAAAAACAAATCGTGCTATATCTTTCAAGGAAGGAAGGGTTTAAGGAACGAGTATGATAATCTACTACACTGAAGATTCAGTAGCAGACGTCCCAGTTCAACTATCTGTAGATTCATTGTAGAAGTTGCATAGCAGAAGCACCATGGATTCATGCCCGAAACTCACTATCATATGGATTCATACCCGACCTTCTTTTGAGGTAAGTGTTGCTCTGGATTTAAAATTCTACTATATATTTTGTTCTAAAAGTACAATTCTTAATAAAAAAAAAAAACTCATGATATATGAAACTTGCAATTTCTTAAACTTTCAACTCTTAATTAACCGCTGCGATGTTATATATTGATATCATCACAGCTTAGTTAATTAAGAGAATAATTTGAATTCTCATGGCTAACATGAGGATCTTTTAATCCAAAATATTATTTGAAACTGATAAACCCAGATTTACCAGTATTTTTAAATAAATCTTTATTGATCCGAAACCCTTTTTAATGGTGGTCTTGGAAGGTCAATGAATTCAGGCCAGGTTATGAGCCCAAAAACCATGATGCCAGTTGGCTCAATCACCATGCCTGGATCCAAGCACAAGTATGTGAACTTGGTGCCCATGGCTCAAGTGTCTTAGTGTTTTCTAGGCTATGTCTTGTAGTTTGGATCCAGTATCATGTGTATTTTTTATTTTTTTAAAATTTAAACAATTTAAAAATAAAAAGATTTTAAAACTATGGTTGTATCGCTGGCCAAGCAGACCGTAACATTGACTGACCCAATCAATCACTATCACTCACATTCTCCCTCCAGTCCACTCTATAAATTCCTTCTATTTTTGGGATCCCAACCAAATCAGTTCCATGCAGTCCAATTCCCAAGACTGAGATCCAACTCTGGAATTCAATCCCAATTCCCATGTAAAATAAAACACTCAGATCCTCCTAATCCTAAACACAGAGCAGATCAGAGCAGAGCAGAGCAGAGCAATGTATTATCTTCCTTCTTCCCTGTCAGGAAGGCAACCCAACAATTCCAATACCATCCAAAACCTCTCTTCCGTCCTCAACAACCCTCACTCCTTCAAATCCTCCTCCGATCCCTCCGCCTGGATCGGCTGGTGGTCCGTTGCTCCTCCAGATTTCACTCCCGTAATCACCAAACACCCACAACCCGATATCTCCCGATCCGATTTCCTCCCCTACTTGTCCTCCATCTCCGACACCCACTCTCGTTTCGAAGACATCAAAAACCATACCAAAAACAACGAGCAGGAATCCAATTTGGACTTGGATTTGGATGCTGGAGGGCAAGGCGAGGCGCTTGTTGCGTGTTTGAGGGAAGTTCCGTCGCTGTATTTTAAAGAGGATTTTGCATTGGAAGATGGGCCCACGTTTCATGCGGCGTGTCCGTTTACGAATGGGGTGGCGAATTTGTCGTTGCAGGAGAAGTTGACTCAGTATTTGGACGTGGTGGAGGTGCATTTGGTGAAGGAGATTTCGTTGCGGTCGAATTCGTTTTTCGAGGCGCAAGGGCAGTTGGAGGATTTGAATGGGAAGATTGTGGAGGGGTGTGATAGGATTAGGGAGTTGAAGGAGACTATTAGGGTTTTGGATAAGAATTTGGTTGAGTCGGCGATGGAGATTCATGAGTTGAATGTTAGTAGAGGGAATTTGGTTGCTTTGCAAAATAAGTTGAGCCTTATTTTGTATGTTAATCAGGCTCTTTCCACTCTTAAATTGGTAATTTTTTTGCATGCCCTTTTATTGGAATTTGTTAGCACGTATGCTTAGTTGTTGTTTTCAGCTAAATTATGTTAGTTGCACAGGCTCCGTTGCGCTTAAATTTGTAATTAGCATTGCCATTTTGTTTGTTTTGGCTTGTTTCTTGGGCATGCGTTTAATTGTGTTATATTGGATATTTGAGAGGGAGTGATGGTTTTATTCATAAATAAGCGTTTTAGGAAAATTATGTTATATAAGTGTTGCGCTTGGGGTTTAGGTTGTGGTTTTCTTGATGATTTGTAATGCAAGTTGATTTTTTTACTCTTTTTTTGGTGGTATACAGCTTGTTGCATCTGCAGATTGTGCCGGAGCATTGGATGTTACTGATGATTTGCAGCAGTTGTTGGTATATTTTGAATTCTGGTGTATTTAGAAGTTTTGATTGTGGTAAATGCTTATTCTTTTGACCTAAATCTTGTGCATTCTTTATCTTTGATAGAATGGAGATGAGCTGACTGGTCTACATTGTTTTCGTCACCTACGGGATAATGTAGCTGCTGCAATAGATTCCATAAACAGGTACCTTTTTTTTTCTTCTAAAAATATGTTCGCATTAGTTATTTGCCAATTTGAACTTGAACTTCCATTTGCATTGGTTGTGTTATTTAGCTCTTTATACTTTTCATTTTGTTTGAGTTGCAATATTGATCATGGGAAATTTTTTACCATATGAGGCGATGTGCTGTTGTGTGCTTGATGCGAAAAAATACTGGGGAAGTTTTAGAATTTCTTCTTATGAAGGTGTATGTAGGAAGTTCCCTTGATCTGTATTTTACTTGTAGATATGGTTTTGGGGACATATTTGGTAGTGGGGAATGTTACGGCTAGAGGCAGAAGGGGTGGTTCTTAAGTTGAACTCTGAGAAAGCTTATGACTGAGTTAGTTTGAGTTTCCTGATGAGGTCTCCTGAAAGGATGGGCAGTGTTAAGAGGGAGGAGGTGAATTAACAGCAATTGCTGTTGGGTAAGCTTGGTTTTCTAGTTTGCTTGGACTTCTATTTATGGGTTGACTTAACTTACATTTAATGAGATTGGTTGGTCCTGGTGCTTTGTGGATGATGCCTTATTCTTTTATTTGTATTTACAATTTCTTCAGTTATCATTTCAAGTAGGTCTTACTGATAAATTTATTGGTTGTTGTGTAAAATGCAATACAACATGTCATATAATTTAATTCAAAGAGGAAATGTATACCATTTTGTTTTTCTTTTGTAACTTATTACATTTGTTTTTGTAGCATTCTTTCAGCGGAATTTATGCAAGCTTCAATACATGTTGCTAGGGATAAAGATTTGCTTCTTTTATCCAAAGCAAAAACCTGGGATTCCATGTATATGAATGGAAAAGATGAAGAAGTAAGCTTAATTTCACTTATCCATTTTCTTGTTTTGACAAAGAACATGTTGCTTTTCTTGGTACTCTAGTATGGCTATATTTATACACAAGAATGCATCTTTGAATTTCATGTCATCCAAGACATTTAATACAGCATGTACTATCAAGCGTATAAAGTTAGAATGAGTGGCTGTTGTTGGTTTTTCCCTTAACTTATATTAATTGTACCTCATCTTCCTGATGCTTGTGTTTTTGCATAATATGATTTTTCTAACTGTTCTTTCAAGGACTTTTTAATGACTTGTATTTCTATTTTTGTTTGTCTTCTTTATTGAACTTCTATGAGTAATATCTGCTGTTCTTTGGAATGGATCATGTTTAGCAGGTTAAGTTGGATGATGAAGAGACCTCCAATTTTCGAGATCGTCTTCTCCCTCTCATTGTTGGGTTGCTTAGAACTGTGAGTGTTGCGTCTAGTACTTTTTCATGAAAATAACTGCCTTCATTACAACTTCTGCTGTTGTTTGTTCTTAAATATTTGTATAATTTTACTCTTGCTGCTGATGTATATACTCTTTGATGCCATATCTTAGTTCTTGTTATAGGAATTTATGTGAATTATCCAACATGAGTAAAATTTAAGTCATTCATGCTGATAGAAAAGTTTGACTTAACTGAAATAAGAATCTGGATGATGTGAGTTCATAAGTTTAAATATCAGAATTCAAATATTTTTTCCAGTGTTGGTAGGATAAATTTCTGATTGAACTTGTTTCCAATAAGATCCTTTCCCAGTTATGGTCACTCTGAAGTAGGATCCTGGTAAGGGACTGTAGGTGAAGGTCCCATCCTGCAGCATCACTGTAAGATGTTGCTGCTCTTAGTTGCCAATTTGTTATTAGGACTGCAATTTGTGCTTATCAGTGCTGATTATGGTAAACCAATTGATTCTGTTTACTCTAGCACTGAACTCAATGTTTCATTGATTGGTATCAGGCCAAGCTCCCCTCTGTGTTGAGAATATACCGAGATACTCTTACGGCCAGTATGAAAACAACTATTAAGAATGCAGTTGCCGAGCTGCTTCCTGCCTTTTCGGCCCAATCTCTGGAGTCAGAGCGAACATCTGCAGAGCGAACAGCTGATACAGATGGTGAGTACAAACTACAAGATTTTTTTTAAATTTTTTCGAGCTCATTAATTTGCAAGTACTTGTCTATTTTCTTTAAGATGATTTTTTGATTGGAGATGAGCAACTTGTTATGAGTTTCTGCTCCTTTTTCTCTCCTTTTCTTACACTTATGGGTGACTCAGGTGGAGGTTTATCACTAGCGAGCAAGTTAAGGAGCTTGTCATCTGAAAACTTTGTGCTGCTTTTAAGTGCTATTTTCAACATCGTACAGGTAATGTATAATTCACAAGTATTTTTCCTGGACACAGTTTTGTAAGCTTCTTGATGATGTACTGGACATGCTTTGATTTTTCCTTTAACTCAGATATACTGGGCAGCTGAAGCCTGAATGTAATGAAGGTGGATTGTTGCCACCAAAATCCATTTTTTATTTTTTATGGGAGCATAGTTGCTAAATTAAGCCTTGCTCAAGAGAATTTGTGGTTTACAAGACTCCTAAACTTAGGTTGCTGATTTGTTAGTATGCTTCAGTGGACATGACCTTGATTTTTGATTGCTTGATTATCATAGAAATGATTTGATTGCTTGATTCAAGCCTTTAGTTTTCTTCATTATATGCCATTTAAGTTGCAAATAATATGATCTATTTTCATTTTAGTAAATGCAGGCACACTTAGTGCAGGCTGCTGAAGTGAAAAAAGCAATTGAGTGGATTATGTGCAGTGTTGATGGACACTATGCTGCTGATTCAGTCGCTGCTGCAATTGCAGTTGGTGCCGCTACTGCTGAAACAGCTTATGAGAGTGGTAGCCAAGGCAGTTCACTTCTCCCCTTTTCTCCACAGAGAAGTACTTCCAAGCTTACATCATCTCAGCTGAAATCAAATGATGCAGCAAGCCCCTCAAATATTTCGAGAAATTTTAGGTGAACTCTGATCCCTTTGTTGTGAAAGTTTTAAAATGTTACTTGCATGATGTTTGCCTTTTATGTAAGAGTAAACGCCATATAAAAAAAAAATTGACATAGCAGAAATCACTACACAACAGAAATAATGGCTGGCATTATAAGTTTGTACAGCTCTAAGGTTATTTATTTTATTAGTGCTTTCATGATATTTTTCTTGTGACCAAATTTGTTATAGTTATTATTTAGCTTTGTGGAATTTTGTGGGTTGTTTTTATTCAAGGACCCGTGTTCCATTGCAGTTTTTTTTTTTTTGTGCTATTTGTTTATTGCTACTACTTATAATAAAAGGTGCAATCCACTTCTTTGTTTTAGTTAAAGAATAATTGCTTGGCAAAGAAAAGATTTAAAATCTGTTATGAAATTCTATATAATAAAAACCAAAGAGATTTTAACAGGACTAGTTATGTTTTTTCTTCACCCTGGTCACTTTTGGAACAATATAATTGATCCTGCATTTACTTGGTATCCCTCTTTCACAACTTGAACTGAACTGAGTATCAAGTAACTTCCTGTTTAGTGTGCTTATAAAAAAGAAGAAGATTATCTGATATTAGTGTACTTTAAGAAGGTAAGAACGCTATCATGTTTGGAGGTAATCTCCAAATTGCTGATCATGATCGGAAGCTCTGTTGTGATGAGGGTTTTTTAAGTTTCCCTTGTTGTTAATTAGTCACTGCCAGTCTGTCTCATCTCTCTTATAGGCTGGTTTTTTTACCAGCTTCAGATCCCATCTAGCCAATTTATGTCAGAACAATTCCTGCAAAAATAAGACCTGCAAAGAAGGTGATTTTGAACCTTCAGTTGGGTTTTCCAGTTTGCATCTGCAAATTAATGGTGTTGATTCACTTCTGATTTACATTAAAAATTGGTTCAACTGGTGTAGTTTTCTGAACAAATTGTGATCTTTGACAGGGCTGATGTATTGAGAGAGAACACAGAAGCTGTCTTTGCTGCTTGTGATGCTGCTCATGGAAGATGGGCAAAGCTCCTCGGGGTCCGTGCTGTTCTTCATCCTAAGCTGAGATTGGTGGAATTTTTAAGCATATACAACATCACCCAAGAGTTTATAACTGCCACTGAAAAGGTTCTATATAGTTTTCTGTATCATGAAAAAAACTTTCTGTTCATGTCTGTGATGCTATTTGTACGCTAACTTAAACAGATTGGTGGAAGATTGGGGTATAGTATTCGTGGAACAATGCAATCACAGGCCAAGGGTTTTGTTGATTTCCAACATGAAATGCGAGTTAGTTTCCTTTTCCACTTTCCCCTTTATTTAGATTGTTTTTTAAGACATTTTCAGTTTCTCATCTGGCTAACCTTTACATTGATGGATGTAGATGACAAAAATTAAGGCAGTGCTTGATCAGGAGACATGGGTGGAAGTAGATTTCCCTGATGAATTTCAGGCTATTGTAGCTTCATTGTTTTATTCTGAACCATTGATCTCTGAGGCTCTAAATGATACTCAAGTTGAGATGACAACAAGCTATGGTGAAGTGGGCACAAGCAATGATGGTTCACTTGTGATTGACAATGAAGCACAAAATGCTGCACAAAAACTAGTGAGAATGAACTCTACAGAGGTGTCTTTGCAAAATTCTGTGCAAAAAAAATCGACTCCCTCAACTGAGCCAACTGAAAGTAATAAAGTCATGACTGCAACATCTTCAGCTCAGCGTAACAACCATAAGGTAAAGGAGCGCGGGAAATCCACTTCTCAAACACTTTCTTGTGGAGGTGTTGGTTATCACATGGTAAACTGGTTAGTTTCTTTTTTTACCTTTTTATATCAGTTTTTTGCATGTAGTTTTCTGTGAGTTCATTAACAACATTTTCTTTATTTCATTTAAATCTTGACTTTCTATCTGTAGTTAATGTCATTAGTTATTGCCAGTGTGGCTTAGCACTCCCCTGCTTGATGACACTTTACTTTCTCTTGTATGTTTGACAGATTATAATCTAAGAATTCCTTGTTGTGTTTTGTTATTTTCATTTTGCCAACTATTTTTAATTTTCAGCAATCAAAATACTTTCTGAAGTGAACAATCGCTGATGCCGTGTGTGTTTATTCTTTCCCAGTGGCTTAATATTGCTGAAGATGTTGTCAGAATACATGGATATGAATAATTATTTGCCAATGCTATCTTCAGAAGTTGTTCATCGTGTTGTGGAGATCTTAAAATTCTTCAATACAAGGACTTGTCAACTTATTCTCGGAGCTGGTGCCATGCAGGTACAAGTTTCTAATCGTTAACATTTGCTTTCTCCAAAGTGTTGTATTTTAACATTCTAAAGTCCAAAAAAGGTTTAGATTTTCTGGTTAACATATCATAAAAGGGAACCATTCTTGTCTTGCATGCATTTATGATATTTGGTCTGTGGGTTATCCCAATTTTAGCCTCCAAATCCTTGATGTCTGTGAAGTGCTCCACCGAGTCTCCAAACACCAACATCACACCCTGAATGTTTTCCTTATCTATCTTTCTTCCTGCCAACAAACTGATAGACCATGCACATTTTATTCTCTCTTTTTGCTTGCCTTATTTTCAAATTATTTTCTTTGCTCTTTTATTTATAATCAATTTGAAGCAAGCTCAGTTGTTCATTTAATTACTAACTTTGGTCTATGCAATGCTGAAGGTGTCAGGTTTGAAATCTATTACATCGAAGCACTTGGCCCTTGCTAGTCAAGTCATCAGTTTTGTATATGCTATTATTCCTGGTAGGTTGATATACATTTAATGAGTGTTCTTGTTTCAAATTGTTAAGTGCACTGCTTAAGACAATTTTCTTGCCGCTCTTATTTGCTAGCTCTTCATTTTCTGACATTTCTGAGTTTCTTTGTGCTTGCTGTCTGGGCTAAGAAATCAGGCGAGTTCTTTTCCTTAAAGTACCTGAAGCACGGAAAGCATTACTATTGTCAGAGATTGATCGAGTAGCACAGGTATGTAGCTGTTTAAGCTGCTTCTCATGCTAATATTGTGATGTGTGCAACTTCTATTTAATTTGCTGAGCTCTCTTGCTACTGATTGATGGCATGCATGACAATGCATGGAACTTCTCTTTCAATGCCTGTTTGTTTTTGGGATTTCTTGTAGTTTGGAGCTGGTTTTGTCTGTGGATGAACAGGCTTTTATGCTGTTTAGTTTCAAATTTCACATGGTTTTATTTTTTAACTCAGGATTATAAGGTTCATCAAGAGGAGATACTTACAAAGCTGGTTCAGATAATGAGGGAAAGGGTGTTGTATCATCTACGTAAATTGCCTCCAGTTGTTGAGAGCTGGAATAGACCCGTAGATACTGATTCACAGCCTAGTTTGATTGCTAAAGAAATTGTAAAGGTAACTAATTGTAAATTGGAATGTTCCAAATTCCAAATACACTAGAGGCTTTTGTGGTGTCCTCTTACTGTGGATCTTGGCAATTTGGAAATGCCAAACATGCCTGCTCTGAACACTTTAGTCAAGTAGATAAACTTCAGAGTGGGGGTTGATGTGCAGATGTCTTTTCATTGCATACAGTTGTTTGGTGAAAATCTACGGCATGTTAACAGTCCTCAATCTGATTCCACTCATGACATAAACTTTGTCTTTGCTTTCTTAGATTAAGAACTTAATCTAGAAAATTCCTGCTATATGTATGAACTCAAGTAGCTGTTATAATCATTATAATGTTAGGATTTGGGAGGTGGTTTCTTTCCTTATGGTTGTTCAACCAAAATTATCCTTGGAGAATTGGACCTGATTAGCCGTTCAACTTTTGCAGGAGGTTAACTACCTACAACGTATCTTGTCTAGAACTTTACATGAGGCGGATATTCAAGCGATTTTCAGGTGAGTTCTAAACTTAGCTTGGTGAATAATACTCAGTTGCTTGCTGCAATATCAGCATATACTTTGCTGTTCCATGCTACAAAATGTAGAGTATGACTTTGATCTCATGGTTGTGTAATGCATAGTCCAATGATGACAAAAATCCTGAAGTAAAATGGCTTGAAGTGGATATTGAGGCATATTTGGTTGTCTATCCCTGTGTTTTTTATTTTATTTTTTTGACTTAAAACAGATTATTTTGTAGTTTTTTGTTAGCATTTCCAGCGATAACTAGTGAGTACAGTTAGATTACTCAATTCAGTGCAGTGGCTGGCAGCTTAGCTATAAAATTGTAATTTGCTAAGCAGTTTAGCTGTTGTTGAATTAACACATGCTGTATTTTAAATGGACAAAAATGTTTCTTTGGCATGTTTCATATGAAAATTGTTGTTGCAATCTTGAAATGGAAAAACTGCTCAGTCGAAATAATTTGTGCAAGAGTTACCCAAAATTTTCAGGATTCTTTCTATCTAATAATCTTCTTGAACCAATATTGGCATCACTCTGTGGCCAGGTCTAAACAAAGAAATTGTCCTTCCTTGAATGAAATGCATCCGGTGTGTTTAGTCTAACTTATGTTCTAAGAAACTTATTGACGTTAAATATTTTCATGGTATCCAGAACCATATTTCTTGATGAAAAATGTATTCTCATGAAAACAGAGCAAAATCTCAAAAACCCAGCAGTTTTTTTCCCTTGGGTTTTGATGGAAACGCTAATCCCTGCATTGCAATGATTTTTGCAGGCAAGTGGTTATAGACTTGCATAAAGAAACTTCAGAAGCATTTTCACGGTTTGAGATCAGCAGTCCACAAGCAAAGGGCAGGTACTGCCTTTTATTATCTTACAAGAGCATCCACAACTGTTTTTCTGTTTTGCCTGCTTCTGCATGGAAATTCATTTTCTGGAGCTCAAGTTGTTTTTGTTTGTGTACCATGTATCAGGCTTCACCGGGATATTACACTTATCCTTGGATGCATTAGATCATTACCTTCTGGTAGCTCGAGCGAATCTGGTACCCTTAACTGGGGACAACTTGATGAGTTCTTCCTACAAAGATTTGGGTCTGAAGCTGGCTGAAAAACATCGTCTTCAAGGATCAAATTGGTTGCTCATTGTAACGAGATTTTTATGGAAGATATGGGATGATAGGACCAGTTCTCAACCTATACACCTACCTTGTAGCATATATTTGAGGTACTTCTCTATTCTGTGTTGTCAAATTCTTTCATCCACCACTTGTTTTGTTTTTCAGCCTTCAGAAAAAAAGAAAATCAAGTTACTATAAACGTAGAAAAACCACTAGATTACATGAATTTTCCATCTCCTACTTGCAATGAATGATTTTCTGGATCAGATTCTTGTGCATGAAAAAGTTTTTCTGGTTACTAATAACTGGAATTTATTCCAGGTGTCTTGGTTGTCTTTTGGTAAATAGTGGACAGCTTATTTATCAACATTGAAGTATTGCGGAAGGAAGTGTCTTTATAGCAGAATTTTTGTAGGAGTTTACAGATATTACAATTTTTTAATTGTTCGAAATATTCAACAGCTGGTTCTAGTTATCAAGTTCTTCCATGTAACCATTATTTTCAGATGCACTCCATTGCTTAATCTTCAGACAATTGTATTCTAGCATCATTAATTCGATTTCATTTCTCTGCCTTCCATGTTCTTTCTTATCATAAGCTGTCTTGTACTGCTTCATAAATTAGCCTGAAAATATCAACTACGTTTAATTTGCAAATTCTTACAGGGTAGGCACAATGTCAATATGGTTTATGGATG
>Ga0325405_1007452_pt1 | contig 11013 bp, 14 predicted proteins | sample PopdelMetagenome_21_FD_205663 | JGI IMG/M metagenome (GOLD analysis project Ga0325405, IMG submission 205663) | Populus deltoides microbial communities from Bellville, Georgia, United States - Xylem-Control-R2 | ecosystem: Host-associated > Plants > Phyllosphere > Stem > Wood/Secondary xylem...
AGTAGTTATCCACTTCATGTGATGACTTGTCCACCTTCTAGATTTTGCTTCCAGGCATTTAATCCAACCAGCGCGTGATTTAAAAACAGTCCAATCAGTGCGTGATATTAAAAACAGTCCAATCACCACTTTTTATCCATTTTCTCTCTTTTTCTTGCAAAACCCTGTTAATAATCTTCTTCTTTCTCCTCTTTACTTGGATTAAAAATTCACAACCAGTAACCGGCTGCACATTCTTTCTGTCTTGTCCAAAATGGCCACCACCTTATCTATATCAGCTGGAAATTGTGGCAAAGAGAGGCCATGTATTGAACTTGGTTCAAATGCTTCCATTGTCAAGGATGTTTTTGGTGAAAATTTGATTAGAAGTTGTAAATTTAGAAGGGGAAATGGATATAGGTGTAAAGGGGTTCGTGTCATTGCAAGAACTAAGAAATGGAAGAAGCATGAATACCCCTGGCCTGATAATATTGATCCAAATATTACTAGTGGGCACTTGAGTTACTTGTCTCATTTCAAGCCTCTAACTGAGAAACCAAAACCAGTGACACTTCCTTTCGAGAAGCCATTGATTGATCTTGAAAAGAGAATTATTGAGGTCAGTTAGTTGTTTTTCTTTGTTATTATTAGTGTAATTCCATTGATAAGGCAATAATTTCCCTTGAGCCCTTTTATTATTTATTTGCTGTATAGCTCATTGTGTTTCTTGCAGGTACGTAGAATGGCTGATGAAACTGGCCTGGATTTCAGTGATCAAATTTTGGCTTTAGAAAACAAGTATCAGCAGGTAAATTTTGCTATAACCTATAACCATTTCAGTTTTTGCAGTCGAATCAAAATTTAGCATCATTTTGCATTTTTGCGTTGAGCATTTGGATTAACTAGATATCCACAGGGATCCTTGACTTCATTAACTCTTGGTCCCTGCAACACGTAATTCCTGCAACTTACATGGCATAATTCTTTGATAGAGGCATTGATTCTTGCAACTTATATGGCATAATTCTGTTTATAATGTCTGCAAGTATATGAACTAGTGAATTGTTGAAGAAGGCCAGCACATACAACCAACTCTAACATTGATAGATAGGTATTATGCTAGTCTTATCTGTTATTTCTATTTGATATTCATGTTAATTGCGCCTATTCGTTCTCTACACTTCAATTTCAGGCACTGAAAGATTTATACACGCACTTGACACCCATTCAGCGCCTGTCTATTGCTAGGCATCCCAACAGACCAACAGTTCTTGATAATATTTTCAATATCACTGAGAAGGTATGGCATTTCTTTAGTATTTAGACTAACTTTTGAAGTGTAATTTCTGATTTTTCTTTCGTCATTGTTTAGTGGGTGGAACTCCATGGAGATCGTGCAGGTTATGATGATCCAGCTATTGTGACTGGTATTGGAACCATTGATGGTAAAAGCTACATGTTCATAGGCCATCAAAAAGGTAGGAACACAAAGGAGAATATCGCTCGCAACTTTGCAATGCCAACTCCTCATGGGTATGTTCAAGAATGTTACAATAAATGAATAAAAGAAGCTATCAAATTGCAAGACATTTTAATTTTGCACAATTTTAGAAAATTCTGGCCAAGATAAAAATATCATCAATTGTTCTTGCAAGTTGCAAAGAATACTGAAATTGTCATCAGGAGCCCTGCATCTCTTGCATGTTTTTCTGGTGAGGACTAGATTTATGCTTAAAGCATTGACATAAACAGCTATCGGAAGGCCTTGCGCATGATGAAATATGCTGATCACCATGGTTTCCCCATAATCACTTTTGTTGACACTCCTGGGGCCTTTGCTGATCTCAAATCTGAGGAACTTGGTCAGGTGTGTGCACACCTTTCCCTTACCTTGGAAGTAGCCTAGCATTCATGCGTCCATGCCATTATCATGAATGGATTGTTCTCTTCTGACTCAGGGTGAAGCAATAGCTCATAATCTGAGGACTATGTTTGGCCTGAAAGTGCCTATTGTATCAATTGTAACCGGTGAAGGTGGTTCTGGTGGAGCTCTTGCAATTGCTTGTTGCAATAAAATGCTTATGCTCGAGAACTCTGCTTTCTATGTTGCAAGGTGATAGTAGTTCTTTCTTCTTCTTCTTCTTCTTCTTCTTCTTTCCTTATTTTTCTCTTTTCGAAATTATACTATTTGTTAGTTGCAATCTAGGAAACCTTTAGAGTTCTCATTAGGGTTCCAAATTATAGATGATAAACTCTCTATTCCTCGTTAATGAACTAATCAAGCTGCAAATAGGAAGACTGCTCTGCTTAAAGTATCCTGCTTCTGTTTAGGTACCTTCTTGGGACGTAAACTGATATTTCAAAGTGTTGAAACTGGAAATTTAGAATGTTACAATTGCAATTGTAATGTTACTATTGGTTTGTAACTAGACTGTTACAATTGCACATATGAGAGCTTCATCATTTCACCTCTGACCATTAGCTCCGATTATGGAGTCTTCTATATTCACAATGAATTCTTCTTTCACTGTTATTTTCTTTGTGGCTTTTAAACTCCTGGAATTCTGCATAGTCAAATTCTCAATGATTCCTTGATGTTTGAGTTGTTGCATCATTTCTGTGGTATTGTTTCTTTGATCAGTCCTGAAGCATGTGCTGCCATATTGTGGAAGTCTTCTCAAGCAGCTCCTAAGGTACTTTAATTGTTTAATCATTAGATTTATATGATGATTTGGCCATTTAATTAATCACGAAATGGTTAACTTTTCTAGGCAGCTGAGAAACTGAAGATCACAGCTCAAGAACATTACAGGCTGAAAATTGCTGATGGCATAATTCCTGTATGCAATCTGGTCCCATAACAATTTCTTCCTTTCTTTCAGCACCAATGAATAATGATGGCATATATTCAACTCAGCAACTTTCTTCAGTTCAGCTTTTCACTGCTGATGTCATTGCTATCATTTACAGGAGCCTCTTGGGGGTGCCCATGTGGATCCTGCATGGACTTCCCAACAAATTAAGCTTGCAATCATCCAAACCATGGAGGTAAGTGATACCCAACAAGGACATCTGCAACCCTTTTTGCAAGCAAACATCGTTTCAAAATTTTGCAGATCTATTCACTCAGGAGAAACATATTTTGTCCATTTACTGTTCCCTTATTAAAATTCTATATGCTGCTACTGAAGTCATTCTCGGATTGCAACTTCTTGTCCCTTTTGCCATTAGATAGAGCCCTGGGCAACTATATCTATATAGAAGTATTGTGCTTTAAAAATTTGCTATTTCAATTTCTTTCATGCCAGTAGAGCAGGATGTTTCCCCCTTTTTTTGGTTACTTCTCCTTTATGATTTTGCACTCTACTTTTGTTACGTATTTGCTTTGTTGGTTTTCTAGTCATCCCCACTACTTAAAGCAATGCTAACATGTATCTAGGAACTAACAAAAATGGATAAGGAAGAGTTGCTCCACCACCGGAAGCTCAAGTATCGGTATATTGGAGGTTTCCAAGAAGGCGTGCCGGTGGAACCAGAGAGAAAGCGCAACATGAAACTATCCGAGGTTAACAAGCCAATGACAGATGATATCGAGTTAGAGCTTGAAAACTTGAAGAAGAAGATTCTCGAATCCAATAGTGCTACGGATCCAATTTCAAGCCAAGCAATTGAGAAGCTCAAGCAAGACCTGGACCAGGAGATTACCAATGCTTTTATTTCAATGGGCTTACAAGAGAAGCTCGAATCAGTCAAACTGGAGTTATCTAAAGCCTCAGACGACCAACCTAATAAGCCCCCCAATCGCCACTTGAAGGAGAAGGTCGACCAAATCATGCAAGAATTCCAGCATAATTTGGCACGACCGGGAGCCTATCTTGGGTTGAAGCAGAAGCTTGAAAAGTTAAACATGGTTGGCAAGCTCATTGAGCTAAAAGAGAAAAGTGAGAAACTGAAAGCAGAGATAAACCAAAAGGTCCCAGATGAGTTAAAAGCAAAGATGAAACTTTTGAAGGATGCTCGAGAAAAGTTGTCAAAAGGCGAAGCAACAGACAAAGATTTGGTGGAACAAACAGAGAGGGCAAAGCAAGAGCTGATTGAGTTTCTAAAGTCAGTTGGGTTGGATATTGTAGGGGTAACTAAAAGAAATGTAGCACCTCCACCGCCTTCATTGCAAGAGAAAATAACAAAGGTGAATAAAGAGATAGCTGAAGAAATTGAAAGAGTGATAAATGTTGCAGGTCTTGGTGACAAAGTTGAGGAACTGAAGTCAGAAATAGCAAGAGGGTCGAGTTCCGAAAAAGTAGAAAAAATGCAAGCAGAGATCAAGAAGGAAATCCTTGCTGCTTTGGATGCCATGACATGCAAAGAAAAGTTAGAGAACCTGAGAGAGGAGTTGGCATCCACCTCGGGAAAAGCTGAAGACAAGGTTGTGGCCGAAAACGGCAGATTGTGAAATACATCTACTTTATACATCATTTGGTATAATAGTTTTGGATCCTGCATCTAGAGACATAAGGGTGTATTCGAGCAACTATTTTCAGCGTTTTCCTTTTTCTTTCCTAGGCTGCTTGACATCAGTTGAACTCCATGATGGGACAAGATATAAAGTCTCTGCATTGTATTCCTGTAATCCTAGTGAACGATTTTATCTTGCTATGTTTGACGAAGGTGATGGAGGAAATTTGTGGTTCCATAGAGCAAATCCCATGGAGCTCTTTGTTTTCGCAGTAGAAACTGCTATTTTTTTTAAAATTATTATATTTATTTATTTCCAGTTCTGTCATGTCATGAAGGAGCAGATATAAGCTTATCAGATATGACAAGATTGATTGGCACAGCTGATTGATTTCCTTTTCCTTGATAGACAAGTGGATTTGTTGGTGTACCTACAAGATTTGTCTACTTACTGATTCTTTATCTTTTCAAGCTTGCCTTCCCCCTTAAGTTGAATTGCTTTTGCTCTTGCTCAATTCTATAGTTTCACTTTCTTCTTTGATCTTATCCGGCCCTACAAATGCTTGCAAAAAGCACTCTATCATATGATTTGATTTTCCGTTTTCTTCCTTTTGTTTACTTCCTTCTTAAGCTGCCTTTGTTTTTTTTTTCTTGACCCATACAAGCACCTACGGACTCTTTCTAATTTTTTTTATTTTTTTTTAATGATTTCAACTTTTGAATTATAGGTATTTTGATCATGTTGACGGATTTTAAAAGTGTGGTAATGGTTGTTTTTTAAAATATTTTTTATTTTAAAATATATTAAAATAATATTTTTTATTTTTTAAAAATTATTTTTAATATTAACATATCAAAATGATCTAAAAACATAAAAAATATATTAATTTAAAGCAAAAATAAAATAATTTTTTTAAAATTAAAATCATTTTTCAACCTCAGTGTTAAAGACTGTCTTAATCCATTTTCTACAAATAAATCACGGGTTGCGTGTATTTCATTATAAAATAAACTAAAAACATTAAAAAATTATATAAAAAAAACCATCAAGAAATCAACCTTCCCTGCTATTATGATAAAAATATTGCTACTATACTATTCTATGGCTTTTAATTTTATGATTTTTTGTGTTTTTTTATCCAGAAAAAAATTGTCATTTTTTATTGTCGATCTAATAGCAGGGACAGGGCGTCGCTCAAAATATCGTACGATATAAAGGATAAACTTAGTGGGGGAAAACTAATTGAGGGACTGTCAATAATAAAAGACATGGTTCTGGGGGCATCCGTATAGCTTAGCCTTCAAGTAGATGTTTGAATAAACATTTTTTTAAAATATTTTTTAAAATGTATTAAGATAATATATATATTTTTAATTTTTAAAATTTATTTTTAATATTAATACATATATAAATTAAAAAATATTTTTTAAAATAACAAAATTATGGTTAAACTGCTACACAAACAATATATAAGGAGGTGTTTGAATTTTTAATGTAAATATGTTTTCTAAAAATAATTTTTAATTAAAAAATATATTAATTTTTTAATTTTTTTAAAAATAAAAAACATTTAAAAAAAAACTGTACCAAACAACCCGAATATAAACATAAAGCTATATTGCACCCAACTCCTCGATGTCTTGGTAATTCTTAACGGTATTGAAATGTTTGAAATACTACTTACACCTCGCAACTTGTTTGTTTTATCCACTATGGTCCCTTTGAAATTTGAATCCTTTGGATCCGACGACAGAGAATGGAACCGAGAAATTAGAATCGGAACTTTATTTTCAGAAATAAAGATTTTTAACTTTAAATAAATTTAATTGAAATAAAACAATAACTAATAGAAGCATTATAAAGAGGGAAACTACTAGATAATTACCGAGAAAACCACAATTCCTTCTTTTTTTTTCTAATAATAAAATAACAGCTCATTAAGTATCAAACATTTATACAATTATCAAATTAAAATAAAAACATAGTTTTTCACTATATTATATGCCATTTTTTTTTTCAAGTGAAGATTTGAAGATATAAAACATATTAGGAACGCAACATCATGAGTAGCACTATACCCATAACTAAACTTAATCAGAATGTGATTGTGTTGGACTAATTACAGTAAATTTAAATTTCTTTTTAATTACAATCTAATTTAATTAATAAAAAAAAATAGACTCGGTCATCTTCTCTGGCCACCTCTTGATTCTCGCATCATTTTAACAGTATTTGACACTGTAATTGAAAAGTTTTGAATTTGTTTTATTTTTTTATTTTAAATTAATATATTTTTTATATTTTTAGATATTTTAATGTGTTGATGTTAAAAATAAAATTTTAAAAATAAAAAAAATATTATTTTAATATATTTTAAAATAAAAAATACTTTTAAAAAAATTCAATACTACACATTTAAGCTTTAAAAAAACAAAAAAAAAAACATTAAAGTTTCATAAAATAAAATGGTTATAATTTGTAAATAAGCAACAATAGCGACATCTTCGGTGTGTCCATGAAAAAATATTTCAATAAAGGTCGGTGGTGTTACTCGATAATTTAAACAAAGGAGGGCAACAAATGCAAATAACAAAACAATATCCTGAAGCCCTAGAAACGGTTTCCTCCTCATTTTTTGGCCTTTCCATCGAAACACAGACACAGCAAGCGCCATGAATCTTCCTCTTTATCTCCTCTTTCCGTAGCCTTCAAAAACGAAATCATTCAATTTCTATATCTGCAACTTCTAAAATCACTCCATCCTCTCATCCTCTCCTCAGATCCGTACCATTTGACCCCTCAATTTCCACCCGAATTTACGATCTCATCCAAACGGAAAACCACCTCTGCACTCCCCTACAGAACCAGCGCTCTCCTTTGGAATAACCTCCTGTTTTGCGCTAATTTACGATTTACCCCATTATGGAACACTAGATTTCTCTCTCTCTCTCTCCCTCTCTCTCTCTCTCTCACTGTTTAAATTTTCAATTTCAACTCACAAAAGAAGTCTTTAGTCTTTAATTCTTTGAACCAAAACGCCACCGTTTCAAATCTCATTGATTCCTGTAAGTATTTTAATCTACCGTTGTAACCTTGAACCCTAGGCTTAAGATCGTTCTTGTTTCTAGTTTTTTGTACAAATTCTGGGGTCTGAATCGGTGATTTAGTTGCTTAGTTAGGGTTAGGCTTCTTTTTTTTGTGATGAACAACAACAATAGAGGAAGGTATCCGCCAGGGATCGGCGCCGGTAGAGGCGGAGGTATGAGTGCGAACCCTAATTTTCAATCCAGGGTGCCGCAACAGCAGTACGTGCAGAGACATTTTGGGCAGAATCATCACCAACAACAATATAATCAACATCAACAGAATCACAATCAGCAACAGCAACAGCAACAACATCAGCAGCAGCAGCAGCAGTGGTTGAGGAGGAATCAGCTAGCTGCTGCCGATTCGAGCGTTGACGAGGTCGAAAAGACTGTTCAGTCTGAGGCCGTTGACTCGAGGTTAGCTTTTATTCATATGGATAAATTCTTTTTTAAATGGTTTATGCTATTTTGCTCAAATACATATTTATATGTCGTATGAGTGTTTGCTAGTGTTGGAAAAGAGCCCCGTAGATGTTATTTCTGTAGTATTTTAAGTATGCTGTGAGGGAAGGATCTGAACGCAGAGATTGCTTGCAATAATTATAAGTTATCAGAAAATGATGGTGAAAAACCTTGGACTGGATGCGAGCATCACTTGATGTTATCTGTTAGTTCGGATGTACTGTGTGGAATATTTGTGTCCCATGCAAGAGCAGCATCAGATTGCGCGGGATTTTGTTGACATTTCTAGACTTCTCACCCTGCCCTGCATACATTGTGCTGCTCTATGCTTTGTTTATAGTGCAATCCTTGTGTTTTTGCAAGCTTCCAATGATTGCTGTAGACTGAAGTCTTATGTCTCCTGTTTTTTGTTTCTTCTTTCTAGTTCACAAGATTGGAAGGCAAAGCTAAAGATACCACCAGCTGACACACGATACCAAACCGAGGTAGGGTATTTTTAATCAGATATTTACTTGCTTGTGGTCATGGTTGCTGTAATTTCTGTCATACATATGTTAATTTGTGTGATTGCTACTTAGAAAGTTATTATTATATTTGGAGCCTTGAGCAACTTTCAGCAACTGGCTGCAGGGAATAGCAAGTTTTTCCTGATGAAGAATGGGTCACTATTTGACTTGACTTGCATGGAAACTACACATAATGTAATATGAATATGCTGTCTTACATTGACTCTGAATTGGGAGATTGATAATGAACTAAATGACAAGTGCAAATCAAGTGAGGTTAAAGTCAAAACTTGTACCCTATGTTTTGGTAACTACATCCAATATTGCTCTGAGTAAATCAATGAGTTTTGGCTCTATTAATGTCCTGAATAATGTCTGTTACTTTTATGTGTGCGCCATAACAGATGCATGTCCTTTTAATGCACATTTCTGAACTTAAAACAAGGATTATGTAACCTTAGACTGTCTTGTCTTTGCTCTGCACATGTAAAAGAGCATTCATCTGACTTCATTATTGTATGGCGATGTTGGAAATGGTTCATTTTTATAGTCTGGTGGATCCTTTGTTTTCTTTAACAGATATAATGTCAAAAGAACTGTGGAAGTACTGTCTCATTAATGAGCTGGTGAACATCATGTGTATCTGCAGACTTTTTATAAAAGGAAAAATCTATATGAATCCCGTTTCACTGTTTAAACATCTGTCTTGCAGGATGTGACAGCCACAAAAGGGAATGATTTTGAGGATTATTTTCTGAAGCGTGAGTTGCTTATGGGAATATATGAGAAGGGTTTTGAAAGACCATCTCCTATTCAGGAAGAGAGCATACCAATTGCTCTTACTGGCAGTGATATTCTAGCTAGAGCTAAAAATGGGACAGGGAAAACAGCGGCATTTTGCATTCCTGCCTTGGAAAAGATTGACCAAGATAACAATTTTATTCAAGGTCCGATCTTCAGTCAATTAACTTTTTCATTTGCTATTTATGTGCATGTTTATCATATAAGACCATTGACATGCATTAGTTGCATGATTGGACTATGATAGTTTTACATCATATAATCAGCTTTATTGTCTTTTGCATTGTGACATTTTCTGATTGCCACCAATTAATTAGTCTGATGTCCGATTATGGAAAGGTGAATGTATGCATATGGTTTGTTGCTTGCAGATTTGATAATGACTGCAGGTGGCTAGTTTGGCATTTAGGAACATGTTATCTGTAGAGTTTATGAAGTGATAATGAAATGAGAAAATAGGAATATAAGCACTACAATGGTGGGGTGATGATTTGAGTTCAGCTGACCTTTTTTTGTACAACCTAAATCAGTGTTGTCAAAGGCGCTAAAAAGCGCCAAGCCTGGAAAATGCTCGAGGCGCTAGACGCATGCCTGAATGAACCAAGGTGCTCAACCTGTATGATATAAAACATTACATGTATAATATTATATATGATATCTTATTAGAAATTTAGGCAACATTACAGAAGAGAGAGAAGGAAAAACACGGAGAGAGAAAAAAAAAGTGAGGAAGAGAGAAATTAAGAAACAAAAATAAGAGATGACAAAAGAAAAAAAGTTAAAGGAGGAATACCTTTTTTGTTCTTCAATCTTCACTCTTCTTTCTCTTCTTCTCTGGTGGTGTTTCATGTTTGTTTCTGTTCTTGTTTCAACTTCCACATCTGTTTCACTTCTTTAACTTTCATGTTGGTTTCTTTTCTTCTTTTTTTATCCTAATCTATGTTTTTCACAAAACTAAAGTTTTTTCTTGTATAAGACCAGAAAAAGAGACAGACAAAAAACATAAATCTTTTTTTTAAAAAAAAAACAGAAATCAAAGAGATGCCTTTTCAAACCAATCCTCAGTGTCGGTGTCAGACAATTTTCATCAGACAACGCCATCATTGCTTGCATCTCGTGCCTCTTCAAACTCCATCGCCACAGGCTAAGAAAGGCGCCTTGGCCTTGCCTCGGACGCTTAAGCGAGCGCCCGGGCGCCTTGTGACAACACTGACCTTTATATCAATTTGTTCAAGCAATGTGAAACATGAGCTTATTATTTGTAAACAATTCACAAGTAGCAGTCTTTCTTAATACTTGATTTTATTTGAAGCTATGAAATTGTAATCTGCTTCCAGATTAGCATTATGGAAATTGCATTTGACTTAATGAAAGCATTTGCATGCAGTTGTGATTCTTGTGCCAACACGTGAGTTGGCTCTTCAGACATCACAGGTTTGCAAGGAGCTTGGGAAGCATTTGAAAATTCAAGTGATGGCCACCACTGGCGGTACTAGTTTAAAAGATGACATTATGCGTTTATATCAACCAGTCCATTTACTTGTTGGGACTCCAGGAAGAATACTGGATCTTGCAAAAAAGGGCGTGTGCATTTTGAAAGATTGTTCAATGCTTGTTTTGGATGAGGTAAACTTTAATGCAACTAGAGTCTCCAGTAATATAACTTGACTTGATAGTTCTGTGATAATTTTAGTTGACTTATATTTCAGATTAACTTTTAAGA
>Ga0325405_1007459_pt1 | contig 11009 bp, 3 predicted proteins | sample PopdelMetagenome_21_FD_205663 | JGI IMG/M metagenome (GOLD analysis project Ga0325405, IMG submission 205663) | Populus deltoides microbial communities from Bellville, Georgia, United States - Xylem-Control-R2 | ecosystem: Host-associated > Plants > Phyllosphere > Stem > Wood/Secondary xylem...
GTATGGAAATTATATCAAATACGATATGTGGCATAATTACAATATAAATGAACAAGGGTAGATAGAGATGAAAGTATGACGAAAGGTTTGTGTATGTTTTCATAACCATTATGAAGAATAATTAATAAGAAACTCATACGGTGAAGTTATATGGAAAATATGACTAATTCTGTTAGGGAATGAAGCAAAACATTGATAAGGGAAAGTTAAATATAATAGTGACTTTTATTTTGAGTTCGTTAAGGGTATTTCTAATCAATGAGAAAATTGATTCGCATGAGATACTTTGGCAATTATGCCACAAACCCGAGCTAAAGAAGGAGCTTCTAACATAGCAGGTAGGTGTTCTGTACTTTTAATTTTGTTACATTATGTTAATATTGTTAATGTAGAAATTCAGTCATTTGTTCCGATATTACTATGAAAGTAAACAAATAAGTGAATTATGGAATAAAATGAGGTAAGGATACTTTGGCAGTTGTGCCACAAACCCGAGCTGGAGGAAGAGCTTCTAATACAGGAGGTAGGCGCTCCACACTTTTAATTTTGTTACATTATGTTAATATTGATAATGTGGAAATTCAGTCATTTATTCCGATATTACTATGAAAGTAAACAAATAAGTGAATTATGGAATAAAAAAAAGTAAGGGAGTGAGAGACTTGATTAACTATTTTGGATATTTGGGTAACTAATTATATTAATGTGATATATTGATAACGACTTCTATTTAAAACTTGATTAGTTACTTCTGAAAGGAGGCTAATGATGTTAAAGGATCCTTGACATCAACATTAAGAAAAAACATAAGTAAGATATTAAAGTGAAACATGATTAGCTATTCTGGCTATTTGGATAGCTAATAATATTAACGGGTTACATTGATATCAAAATTTTCATTTTAAACTTGATTAGCTAGGGGGGCTAATGATTTCAAAAGTTTTCTTGATATCAGCATTTCTTAATAATGGATTTAAGATATTTGGAAAGGAGTTGATTAGTTATCCAGGTTAGGATAAATAATAATATCAATGGGTTATATTGATGTTGACATTAATTATTAGTTTTGATTAGTCGATCCCGGATAAGAAACACTAAATGATGCTGATAATATTACAACCACCAACAAAAAAAATGTGCATAACTGAATACTAAGAGAGAGTATGAATTTTCAAAAGAAATAAGGTGGATTAGATATCAAGGAAAGTGTAATAATATGATTGCACTTGATTCAAAAACAATGATAAGTATGGTTAGTTCATAATTTAAAATATTAAATAGTGATATAATTGTTGCATTTTCATAATAACTATATTCATTTTACAGGACCTTATTATTTGTGTCGAGTAATCTTACTTAATTATGTATCATTTTCATATTAACTATAATCTTACTTAATTATGTATTAATGACATTTGAGTTTTATTTTGATGCTTGATTTTGAACATACAAAATCATGTAATATGATGTTATTATGACTCTTATATGTATGTTTTAAATTTTATTTTTCCATAGATTATATCGTGAATTACATACATAAATATAAATGCTTGGTTAAAATGATGAGCATCATTGATGTGTGGCGAGATCCAAGATTATCCAAGATGATTGGATTATGATTGATATTGTGTATAGAAGTGAATTGGAATATAGTCGGTAACTTGAGACCTTTTGATATAGAGCAAAGTTTGCTAAAATTTTAGTAGGTTTTTTTTTTTTAAAATAAAATCGGTGTGAATAAACATGAATATATGACTTTATTTCAGATAAATTTGGGTTGTTACAAATATGGGGACTGAGGTAAATGTGAAGAAAAATAGACCGACGCATGTAACACTCGCGCTAGTGGGTGGGAGAACACCACCACATTCAAGCAACGGGTAAGGAGTCTCCCAGTGAAAATGGGTCGTTGAAGGCCAAACACCGACTTCCATGATGACGTTGGAAGTGACGCGTTGAGCTCTTCCTGTTGTGGTGGTGGAAAAGTAGCAATGATGCTCTGATGACTTTTTTTTTCTAACTCTTTTCTCTCTTATTTTCTCGAGATTTGAGCCAGACCTATCAAAATTAAAAGTGTCCTGTCATTTTTTTTTGTATCAAATTTAGTACTATTTTATTGATTGCTATTTGTTTTTAAATCCATTTTTATTGATTTTTTTTAATTTCACCCTTAGTGTTTGGTTTCATTTAATTTTTATATCAAATTTGATCCTCATTCTTTTTATTGTTATTTGTTTTATTTTAGATCATTTTTAATTGATTTTTTTTCAATTTCATCCCTTAGCATTTGGTCTCATTTTATTTTTATATCAAATTTGATCCTTATTCTTTTAATTTCTATTTTTAGATCTTTTTTACAATTGATTTTTTTTTTTAGTTTCATCTTAAAAAATTAGGTTTGTTAGGAATGAGTTTCACAGGTTTAACCTAGGTTAACTCAAGTCTTTTTTTTCATTGTGTTTTTTTAATTTTTTGTCTTCTTTTTCTTTCAACATTTAGTTGATTCGGGAATTGAGTTTCATAGTTTTCTTTAATTTACTAGGTTGACTCGAGTGCATTCAGATCATTTTTTTATATATTTTTTTAAATTAATTTTTTTGTTTTTAATATTTGATTTATTAGTAATTGAGCTTTTAATTCTTTTCTTCTTTATTTTTTATGAGATTATATCATTCTAATTTATTTTTTGCTTTATTCTTAGATAAGTTTATATAGATCTTTTAAAAATATTAAAATGATATGTTTTTATAATATTAGAAATCATTTATCTTTTGCAGTTAATCATTGTCATTTATTTTAGTTTCTTTGGTTTATTTACTATTAAAGTTTTTTTTTTAATCATATTAGAGCTTATTAATCTTAGTGGAATTAATAAATTTTTTTAAAGAAAAAACCACCATCTTAACTCTTTTTTAGAAAAAACCACTAACAACACCCAGTATTTTTTCAACATTAAAAAAAAAAACTAAGCAGCATTACACATTCTACCGACATAGAATTTGGGGGTGATAATGACTAATGAGGGAAATGGAAACCCTCCCGTGGAGCATGCTTGACTTTGAGGATATAGGACCCGCCACCGTTAACGATTATTATTATTTTTTATTAATATAAATATTCAGAAATTTGCTTGATAGCTTAATTAATTTTATAAATAATAAAATTAATAATTATATAAGTTTTTAATAACCTAAAAGAATTCGAATTTATGATTATTAAAAAATAAATTTAAGATCTTGAATTATCCTTTAAAATTATTTATTTATTTATTTATATTTTTAATTAATATGAATATACAAATTAGTTTATATATATCTTTAATAATTTAATAAATTTTAAAATTAATAATAATATAATACTCTAATAACCCTAAAGTTTATATAACTAATAACCTCTACCCAATTAAACAACACCCTTTCTTATTTTGTTGGAGGAGAAGGAGGCAAAGGTCGCCATGTTAAGGTGAGAAAGTAGATTAAATTCTTCTCCGTATTTTCGTGCCACGTAAAATGTACTGCCAAAGCAAGTCATTGGGCCAACAGTCATCCCCTCTGCCTTTGACACGGCACCAGGCAAGCGACTGAATTTTAAGTCTTCACTCTCTTGTTAAAGTCTCGTGGCACGCACTCCTTCCTTCCTTCTTTCTCTCTGTACTGCTCTCTCAAGCTTGCATTCCTTTGCTAATAGCAGATGATGCTGTTTGGAAGTCTGTAGAGTTGGGTTTCTTTGCTTCAAGTAGCAGCAGGTTTGTGTCTTTTTTAACCTCTTTTTTCTTTTTCGTTTTTATCCACTTAGTTTTTAACTGGGTTTCAATAATTTAACGTAAAAGTTACTATAACCCTTTGCTGTTCTTGAATGACTCTGTATCAAAGTTGCTGGTTTTGCTTCTTCAAAGTTAAATTTGGGTATTCTTGTTCTTGTTATGAGCTGTTTATCAAAAAGCACCAATGTGTAAAGCTAGCTAATAAATTTGTTAAGTGTTCTGCTTTTCTTAGTAATGCCATGTTCAACTGGGTCTTTGAGTTCTAACCTCACTCTCCTTGGTCTTATGGGTAAGAACTAAAGACAGTCTGCTAGAAGTTCTTTTGGCTAATGATGTTTTTCCACAACATTGAATCAGCTATCTATGTAAACTGCTTGGTGAATCAGGATTTGAGGGGTAATTAGCTGCAGATTATCATTAGGATTGTCACTAGGTTGATTCAAGATTGAGTGACTTAATGAGAGTATAAAATTAGTCAATAAGGTTGGCCATTATAATGAGAATAATATGGCTTGTTCAGAACACATTTGTGAACAAAAATAATCACTGAATGGCTCGATTGCTGAAAGTGTTTTCTTAGGTAGTGACGGGTTACTGTACAAGATAGAAAAGATGGAGATAAGAGAGACAAAGAAGATAAGAAAAAGAGAAACGAAAATAAAATTATGTTTGATAGTGGCGTATAAGATAGAGTGACTGTTCTGATTATAGTAAATAAGATAAAATAAAATATAAAAAATTCTATTTTACCTTTAAAAAAATAATTATATATATATATATTTACTTTAGTTTATATTGAAATTAATGATATTATAAATTATAATAACACTAGTTATAAAAATTAGATTGCCCGACAGGTCCACCAAAACATGAACTGGTTTAGGTTTAAAAAAAATAGTGGAAGGATTGACTTAACCTTACCCAATTAAAAACTCGGGTCGACCCATGACTCGAGATTAAACACGGGTCAAAAACCCGTTGATTTTTTTTAATTTTTTTTGCCAAAACGAGGTTGCTTTGATTATTTTTAAATTTTTTTTGGGTCAACCCGGGTTGACTCTCATGGCTCGTGATCTAAGCCTTGTCTTGGGCTGACTCTCGAGTTGAGTTTTAAAACTATGATAATAATCATTTTTATTGATACATTGAATCGGGTCATCCTGAGTTGACCCTCGCGACCCGTGACCCAGCCTAACTCCTGAGTCAAGTTTTAAAACTATAATGATAATTATTTTTACTCATATGTTAACCCAAGTCAACCTAGGTTGACTTTAGCGACCTATGACTCGACCTTGTCTCGGGTCAACTCTCGAGTCAAATTTTAAAACTTTGATGATAATCACTTTTAATTTTACGTTGACTCGTGTCAACTCAGGTTGACCCTCCTGACCTTTGACTTGGGCCTTGTCTCGGGTTAACCTCTAAATCGAGTTATAAAATTATGATAATAATTATTTTTATTCATACATTGACTCGGGTCAACCCGAGTTGACCCTCTCAACTCATGACTTTGGCCTTGGATCGGGTCGTTTCTTGAGTTGGGTTTTAAACTTTGGTAACAATTACTTTTATCCTTACACTGAGTCAACCTGGGCTGACCCTCCCAACTCATGACTAGAACTTTGCTCCAGGTCAACTCTCGAGTTGAGTTTTAAAATTATGATAATAACCACTTTTATTCATACATGTCTTAGTTAAACAATTTTAAAATTGAGAGTTTTTTACAATGATATTTTAGGAATAAAAAATAAAAAATAAAAAATATTGTCTTTGAAGATATGTCCTCTTTGTATCTCCAGTAAAAAAATTCTCTCCAAAATTGTTACAAGAACTATTTTTATTTTATGTCTTTGTCTCTGTCTTGTCAACAACACATTTATGTTCATGTCCTTTTTTGTTTTAAAACAGTAACCAAACACTATCTCAAGATAGGTTGCTAGTTGGTATAAATCATTAAGCACAGAAAGAGCTAACATTTGCATTAAGAAGTAGATTCTGTTGGCAGTTTTTGATCCATCAAGTACTAGCAGCTAGAACCACTGAAATCTGGTCAGTACTAGATTGCTTAATTGTATCCTTTTGAGCTTGAATTCAGTGAGCATTAAAGGTTATAAGCATGGGAACTAAGCTAACTAGAATTCTTCTGATGTAATGTATTGGGTCTGAATAAGTTGTTTTTATGCATTTTTTGAATCATTGCTATCATTGGAGCAATTGATGTTTTACCTGCATTTCTTATTTTTCTTCTCCCACATTTTGGGTACCCGTTCTTGTTAATCAAAATAATTTAGTGTGCTTCTTCATTGAATTTTCATTCTGTAATTACACACGCATTTATGTGTATTGAATGTTGACTTCATTTTCTGTTCCTTGTGTAGGTTCTATTAATAAGAAATGGCTAACCATGACAAAGATAATATTCCAACGCTGTCAGACACACATCCAAAGTCAGTGGATGAAAATGTGGATTCTCGATTTCGGCCATTTCTTTCCAGGACTCAAAGTGCATCAACTTCCATTCCTTTGGATTCCATGGAGTCCTATGGTTCTGAAACCAACATCGTTGGCTTTACTGGTCCACTGCGTAGTGCAAGAAAAGCTCCACTGGTACAGATGAGTGGTCCATTATATATCAACCGCAACACTGAAAACTTGTTTCTGGCAAAACATGGTGTAACAACTCGCAAAAAGGTGGATTCCAAGCCAGAAAAATATCCATCTCTTAATGGAAGGGATAAGAATGACTGGGATGACAACTATACTGCTACAAATGCCCATTTAATGAGGTCTGGGCAACTAGGCATGTGCAATGATCCTTATTGCACAACATGCCCATTGTATTACCATTCTACAGCTTCACAGCAAAGACATGCAAAAACTTCTAGTATATTTGATTCCAAGGTATGCTTTTGTTCTAATATGAAAACCTTATACCTCCTGGAATTTCTGCCATGTTATTCTGGATTTTTACTGCTGCTACATTTTGCCCTCAATTATATGAACAAGGGGAACCAGTTTCTCTTTGGATTCAGGATTTAGACTTCAGCTCTAAGTGCCTATTTTGTGAAAAATACTGTTACTTGGTTACTTTGGTTGGATATTTTTATCATATATCCACGATTTTCCTCATCACTAGTTTGATTTCATGATGATCTCTGTTATTATTGACCTAGTCAGTATAGCTCATCAACATAGCTGATTGCTCATTTTCTGAGATTGGAACACCCTAGTAATATTTTTGTGGATCTTTCTACTATAATAATGGGGATACTGAAACATTTAAATGAATTTTATTTCTGCGCTTGCTAGCTTTATTTATAGAAGTGGAGTTTTTTGTGCATTTAAAAACTGGATTAATCGCTCAAATTGTCCTTGTATAATAAAGAAATTCTACAATTTATCCTTATATCTCTAATTGAGTCTATTTAATACTTGAATATACATTAAGTTTCTAATAAATCTTTCTAACAAGATTTTTAGGCCAACTATCAAAATTATTCAAGTAGTTTGCTTATGATTATTTTTTATTTCCAAAATTCCCTTACAAGAAGACTTTCATGTGCAGATCATGTGATTAATTCCAATGGTTTAGTCTGAAAAACTTGCCTAAAAGATAGATTAGAAATTTAATGTATTTTCAAGGATAAAATTGACTCGATTTGATATACCAGGACAAATTGGATAATTACCCTATTATATAAAGATAGAGTGAACCATTAATCCATAAAAATTTCACTATGCTCATCCAATATGACTGGAATTTTTTGATAATCTTGGTACAATATTTTGCTTCTGAAAATGCACAAGTACTTTGTTCTTGAAAGTGACAAGTAGTTGCTCAGTAGGATAAAACATAAAAATCTTGCAAATGACTTCTCATTTCATTGACATGCTATCGCAAACTGGTCGTACTTTGTGAAAAGATGAAATATTTTGAATTCATGACGTGATGAATCTCACAAGTTGAAATACAAGTTGTAATTATGGTGATTGGTCTGGACTCTTGATGCTGTTCTTGTTGGTGATGATAGAGCGGCAGTGGAGGAATGGGATTATGATAATTGTTTTGATGTCTTCATGAAGGAAAAGGTGGTGCTAGTTTTGTCTGCAGTATGTATGTGGTGGTAATAGAGGCTGTACAGATCAAAGGAGTGTTGGTGTTATTCTTTATGGTCAGAAAGTGTTACATGTCATCAGATATTGTGTCTCAGTTTCCTCTTATTTTGAACCATCCAATTGAAAAAAAATGTTATATTGAAGAGTGTCTTTTAGTTTGTATAGTTAGGTATTGGTTGTAGGATTAATATATGTGTATTTATTTGAGGGCAGGGACTTTTATGGGCTCTGGTTGCGTATGCTTTCTGGGTACTGAACCTCATAACTTTTAATGAAACTATTAATGATGATTCACATGGGACATGGTTTGTTGGTGAGGGAGTTGGGGCTTTGAGTTTCGTATTCTCTTTTCCGATATTGGAATTGGAATATTTTATCTTTATGATCATCGTAAATTCTTTTGTTAGTGTTCTTCTGTTGATATAGCCTACTGTTATGGAACCTGTTAAATTCTTAATTTCTTTTGGAATGCTCACTTTCATTGATCGTTTGCAAAACTCTCACTAGCAATCAGTTAAATTCTCCAACAGAAGAACTCATAAAAGCTCAAGGTTGGATCTTGACACTCTGTTTGTTGGTTTTGAGGACTACAACATGATGGTAGGGGAAAATTGGTGTTCAAGTTGAAGGAATTTGGAGGAAGAATAAGAAAAACTAGTTCAATTTTTGACTTTTCAAAGTCATAGATTCATTATGTTTTCGAGGACCTAATATGATAATTGGTTAAGAGAATCAGTTCTTTTTTTAAAAAAAAGATTTTGACAGCTTATATGCTTATGGTGAAGATGATGGATTGATGCGTTGACAAAATTTGATCATTGGTTTTCATGTCTAAAGTCCCTAATTTGATTTGTTTTTATTTAGTAAATTTCTTATGCCATTGTTAACTTGGTAAACTAGACAAACCATTTTTTTCTTCAAGTTGGTTTGTAAGGACTTTATGAAGGGGTTGGTTGGCTTCAGACAAGATCAAGAAGCAGTGTTTGACTGTTTTCCTTGTGGGAGAAAGCATTGGTGAAAAACGCTGTGCACACTCTTTACTCTCATTTTTCCATAGTTACATGAGCTCAAGTACAAATATAATCAACAATATCTACCAGACAAAAAAAAAAAAACATTCCAACTGCCTGAGAATTGTGTATCTTTTCTAATTTTACAAATTATGATATTCTCATTTGTAATGGGCTTATATTCTCATTTGTAACATTACAGTCTGTTGAACCATTACTTGATCGTTGCTTTATTTATAATTATTGCTGCCATATCTTTGTTATTACAAATTATGATAATTTTATGGGCCTCCTTCAATGTGTTCATTCAACTTTTTGTGCTTCTTGCAGTTTCATAGTGTTCTCTATGGAGATGCTAAAGGCTGGGCAAGGAGATTCAATAATGCTATAAACTCATATATTCCTGGAGTTATGAATCCTCATACTAAAGTTGTTCAGGAATGGAACAAATTTTTTGTCCTTTCTTGCTTGGGGGCAATTTTTGTTGACCCCTTGTTTTTCATCTTGCTGTCGGTGAAACAGGTGTTGTTGATTTGTTTATATTTCCAGAATTTATAATTAGAGTTGCATTAAAATTGTGAAGTTCATAGATTGTGCATTTACATATAGCTCAGTAATCATGCTTTTAGTAACTTTTATGCAGGTTTGTGCAATGTATTATGCAGAGATTTTTTTTTTATTTCTTTTTTCCTGCAAGGATATGAGATTTTTCTTCACATCCTATTGAGTTTTGCATTCAGATTCCAGAGTTCGCCCTGAACAGTATGTGTGGAATCTGGATATTCTATTGCTGAGAGGTTCCATGATAAGGTCTTTTTGCTGTTTGTGATTTCATGTGGATTATATAGAACTCCCAGATTTCACACATACTGTTCAGGGCGAACTCTCATAATAATGCTCAAAGCTGCTGTTATTGTTTAGACACTTTATCTGTTTTGAGGTTCAATGCTTTGTTATTTAGGCACTTTATATAATATTCTCCTCGGTTCATTACTTCATGCTGTATTGTTTTTGGTTTTACATGATTTTCTTTTCTGGGTGCAGGAAGAAAAGTGCATAGTTATTAATTGGGGAATGACTAAAGCAGTTGTGTTTTTAAGGTGCTTGACTGATGCCATCTTCTTACTGAACATACTTCTTCAGGTACTAAGCTGGGTTTTATTAGGAGAAAAAAACTCCTAATAAAAATGATGAGCTTGTATTTGTGTTCTTCTAATTAGTTCAGTATGATTGTCAAATTCCAGTGCCTTTGTCTTGAGCTATTGTAAAACCCAGCTTTGACCATGTACAGAAACTGTTTTAACTAGCTAATTAATCCATTAATATTCTCTTCATTTATTTTCTGCAGTTTAGGTTAGCTTATGTAGCTCCTGAATCTAGAGTGGTTGGTGCTGGAGAGTTAGTTGACCATCCAAAGAAAATTGCCAGGCACTATCTCCGAGGATTTTTTTTTATTGACTTATTTGTGGTATTACCACTTCCACAGGTATGTAATTCATTCTTTGTCTGGCATATCCTTCTTCTGGGATTGGTGTCGAGTCTGTTGTGAGAGGTGCTTAAAAGTAAAGGCTGTTAAGGCATTGTAACTATCCACCTTCAGAAATTTGCTTAAAAATCAACATGTTGCATCTATATTCTTGTGTTTGAATAGTTAGTTATCTAATTATCAGTGTTCTGAACCTAGCTGAGGATGTGAAAATTAATTACATGTCATTATGTAATTTCAATCCTGGCGAGCACAAGGATGCCTTTGGGCCTTATACCCAAGTTAGTTCAAGCAAGTCTGAATCTGATTGCATCATATGTGGAGGATAAATAATGTCCACAATTGGAAATCAAGTCTTGCAAGAACCTGAAAATGGTAGGGGTAGATAATGAATCAACAAAAGTGAAGTGTCCAGTGCTGCAGCCTCTAATATGTAATGAGCAATGCCATGACAGTGATTTTCCGTACACTCTCCATATCTCATTGTCAGTCATATATATGCATCTCAGGTTCCATAAATGGAGATATGTGCGTCTTTCTTGCCAAGATTGAGATTTGAAGAGCATGTGGACAATCACTTTCAAAGTGACCATCCATAGTGTTACTCAGTGTGCATTTACATCTCTGATAAAAA